>ULSH01038552.1_pt1 | contig 16791 bp, 13 predicted proteins | sample 1956151 | NCBI WGS metagenome assembly ULSH01 (sample SAMEA4835702, study PRJEB28245) | human gut metagenome | biome: gut microbiome; material: fecal sample | place: Denmark | collected 2008 | reverse complement strand
GACGTTTTCAGACGACCTGACTACCTTCGGCTGGATGTATATCCTGGTTTTATATAAAGTTCTGAAGTCATACGTCGACTTCTACGAATATTACCGCTCGTCCGAAGCATCGCGGAAGAAGGTCGACTGATATTGATTATACTGCAGACAAGGAGGAATGAAACATGATTAAACAATACAGGGCTTCGCTGAACAAACATAAAGACACTATACGGGCATAAATGGCAGTAGGCTGTAAGACCGCCGGACGCAAACCCGCAAACAAAGAAGATGAAGAAAGACAATAACACCAAGAGCTTTGTCCTGCGTGTGGACTCAGAGACGATGGCTGCCATAGAGAAATGGGCTGCCGATGAGTTCCGTTCCACCAACGGGCAGCTGCAATGGATCATATCGGAGGCGCTGCACAAAAGCGGACGACTGCCCAAAAAGAAACGCGTGCGCAAAGAGGAGGAGAATGAGGAATGACATACCGTGAACTGTGGCGCACACGGTATGGCAAAGGGAAGGCATACGCCCTATCGGCTATCTGCCGGATGTATGCCTCGCTCCATATTCTATTCCTCAAACGTGTTCTCGCCCGTCTCGTAGCTTGTCGCCATATCCTTGAGGATGCCTATCATCTCTTGACGGAAGTCATCAGGAGTGAGGACTATGATCTTCCGGCCATGCCACAATAGCTCCTGCTCGAAATCGCGCGTGGGACTGACATTGAGTTCGTAGTCAGTATAGGAGAGATCTTCAGCATCGCGTATCTTGACCTGGCTCTCATGCAGCGGCACTTCATTAATGTAGTTGTTCTCCGGAAAGAAGGCACGAATGCGTATCTTCCTTGGCGGGAGGTTCTGCTGCCGGATGATGCCATAGTAGCCGTCGTAGAAGGTGTCGGGCTTCAATAGCTCCTGTGTCTCCTTCGACAGATACTGCTTCTCACATACTATCTCCATATAGCGAATGCGGTCGAAAGGCAACACACGCGGACGATAATCAGAGCCGTCTTGGTTGGACTTCGGAGCACGGCCATTCTGTTCCATCAGATTGCCAATGACATACCAACGCTGGTGGAACAGGCGGAGGAAAGCAGGAGCTATCTTCATCTCCATCTCGTCACCGTAGGGCGTGCGGTAATCGAACTTGATGGCATACTGTTTGTCGATAGCCTGGATGATATCGTCGAGATAATACGTATTCTCGGGCGCTTTCTCAAGCATCACCTTATCGTAGTGTTTCAGCATGTCACCGAGTGATGCCATGCGCAGCGAGCTGAGCAGCCAGTCAGTAAGTTCTTTGTCGGAATATGGATCCTGACGGATACAATATCGGTATCCATTAGCCTTATCACACTCGATCTCTATGCCAAAGATATCGGATATATCCTCCCGGTAGCGGTGGAAAGTGCGTGTACTGAGCGGTTTACCGTCGATGTTACTCGACGACTCGGCCCATTCATCACATATCTCCGGCAGCGTCATGCTCCGGTGCGACAGCTTACCAATCAGCCAACAATAAAATTTTACCCTACTGTCCATAACATATCAATAATTCCATATACTTCAAATCCCGTGCAAAGGTGTTAAGACCCGACTGCACTTTTCCCTTTCTTCCCCCGATGAGACGTCTCTCAAGGATGATGTAAAGAGCGTCATCGGGGTATTCTCGACTACTCCTTGCCATTCCCTGCCAGCATCGTACCTTGCCCCTTGACAACCAATAACGACAAGGCACGATGGTTGCTTTATGTCCTGGAGGTGGTGTGAACACCAATGACTATCCCGATCATATCCCTGTGAATGTCATTTCAAGAAAGTCCCAATCACCTTGTGCCAGAATTCCCATGAGTAACCGACAGAGGGATGGTTGACCGCCATGACCTTGACGCGCCCGTCACCGCTCAGGGCATAGCTGCCGGTATAGACAGTGTAGCCGTCGATATTGATGTCCTCGCCGTCCTGCCATCGCTCTCCGCCCGGCATCTGTCCCCACAACCGGTTGCCCCAGGCAATGATATATTGCGGGCAGTACTGGTCGAGCACGCTGAAGAAGGCCTCCTCAGCCTGACGGTACTCATCACGGGTTCCTGCCTGTCGTGTCCCGTCCATTGCCACTTGCAGGTAGTTGTAGAACATCAAGCTCTGCCAGATGCGCTGTCGCTCCGGCCAGTCCGTCTCATGTCCGACAAGACTACGCTCGAACTTCAGGAATGTGTTCATCCAGCGTTCGCGTGACTTCTGTTCATTGAGATAATCACTGACGACACCATTGGTAAACGCCATACACTCCCGATGATTGACCATATTGCCGCAATCGGTACAACCCTCCTCACAGTAGTGGCTCTCACCGAGCACCATGATGCGCTTGCCAAAGATGCCACCTGTGGAATACTCCTTGCCCACATAGGGCTGAAAGAAAGCTTTATTCATCGTTATAGATTTTTTATTTCATCCAACTCTTGCCATATCCGTAAGTAGGGATACTTGAAAGAAAATCTTGGGCGGGTATGATAACTGCCACAGTTGGGGCATCTCAGTGGCTGCGAATATACAGAAGCTCTCCACTCGATGTCCATTCCCTTGAATCTATGCCCGCAGTCGTCGCAGACAAATGTTGTCATTCCTCTAAACATAACACTACCGTTTTATTGTTTACGGGTACAAAGATAGAGGATAGGTGTGTCAAATGATGACAAAGGATGTGATTTTTTACGAGATTTGTATGTGGGCATTATTATTTAGTCGTCCCTTAAAAAGGTACTTATCTACTGGTATTCTGTAATTTAATTTATAAAAGTCTTTGATAAATCTGCAAGTTTTCTTACCTTTAGGCTAAGAAACTTGCAGATAAGTATATTCTTAAGGGACGACTATTTAATTGAATTTTTCTAAGCATGCCGATTCTAACAAATTAATATTAAATTATTAAAAGGAAAAAGCATCTCATTATGAAACAATAATGAGATGCAACTAAGAACTGATATTTAAACTATTCTTCGATGGCCTGTTTCATATCATCCATCTTTAATAGTACATCACCATCAGATAGAGAAGGATTGGATGTCTTTTCAACAGTCTTAATAATAGCCTCAATTTTGGCAGATTCCCTGTCGTTAAGTTCTCCACGAAGATATTGGGTTAATTCATCAAGAGAATCAACACCCTTCTCACTGAAAGTTTCAATGTACTTAGAGAGTTGTTCGCCGGACATCTTCATCTTCTGCATATCCAGTAGGAAATCTCCAGAGATTTCAAGGCCACTCTTCTCACTAATGGATTGAGAAAGCATACCTGTGCCCATAACATTGCATTTTAGCTTATCTTCTTCTGACAAGGCTTGAAACTTTGTTTTATCAACAGATACTTCGTTTCTAAGATAGTTGAGATAATCTTCCATTGATTCATCTTCCATCTTAGCACGAGTTCCTTCTTGCATTGCTTTGAAGCCAAGTTCCTCAACGTCTTCTCCATGAGGAGATAGTCCTTGGATTTCTGCAACAGATTGGACAACGGAAGAAATAACCTTACTAACTTTTAAGGCTACCTCAACTATTTCAGGCAACTTTGTGAGTAATGATGATGCGACTTTTGTCACAACTGGGCCTAGCGTTGATATCAGTGTGCTAAGACCTCCTAATAATAATGAAATCATAATTTTTTGATTTTATTTGGTTTAAAAATGGGATCAAGACGCATCCTTAGGTCTGGATCCTTCAGATCTTTCTTGTCTTCTACAATGTTACGTATAAGTACTTTTACCAAAGTCTCGTCATCTTGCGTGGGTCTGTTAAGACAGCAAAATGTAAGATATTTGGTCATCTCGTCAATCGTAAAGGTATCTTTGATTGCTTCATATGCTGCGCAAAAGTCTTCAGTGTGATTTTTCTTGACTATCATCTTGATAAACGAAGACATTAAATCTTTATATTTATTTTGATTGACAATAATCTGAGAGAGTTTACTTATAGACGGCATCTGCCTACAACACATGAGTTCGGGGAAGACACCTCTCTTGTAATTATTCACATAATAATTTAGAGATAGGTTCTTTATTCTATTTATATCTGCATATTCCCCTGTAGTATCTTTCTCCTGGTCGATTTGAACCAATATGCTTTTTTCCCAACCTTGACTAAAGACGACAGCTCTTCCCGGTATCAATGTTGATAAGTATGACTTCTGCTCGTCAGTAAGTGCAATAGTATTGCCTATTGCCTCTTTGTCGTCTTGAGCAAAGATTTTATGGACAATCTTTGTATTTGTATTCTTTAATACGTCTGGCGCCATTTTCTCGGGTATTTGGTCAGCTATGATCAAGCCTTCACCATACTTACGCACCTCGGCTAGCATATCAGAGAAAGTTTCTACACCATTTTTCTTGCTCTGAGAGTCGCCTGGGATATATTTAGAGAGTAATCTATGCGCTTCTTCGACCAAGGTTATATGCCGGAAGTCATTGTTTTTAGAAAACTCATATTTAATAGCTTCGCATAGCGTGGACAAAACAAATCCCATGATAAGAGATTTTTCAGTTCCGCTTTTTATCTCTTCCAATTCAAGAATGACCTTTTTATGAACCAAATCCGTAAAGTCAACAGAGCGTGGAGTATTGAGCATAGCTCCTTTGCTGCCGATTATTAATCCTTGCAGACGTGCTTTGATTGACCCAATATAGTCATTTTTTAATCTTATATCGAATCCTTGCTCTTCTACTACGATTTCTGTGTTTCGTATTAGATCACTTAATGTTGGAAAAGCATAAACTCCATCACTAAACGGATCTTCATAGATGCTATTCTTACTACTTAATGTATCCCAACCATAGTCTTGATAACTCTTGTAAAGCGCAGCCTCAATAATTTGAGGTATAGCGGCCTCCATTTCAAATGCAGCCTCAATACTTGCCTTTACCATATCAACGTGGGATGATATGGTTTCATTTGGAAGAAACTCAAGGGGGTTAAACCTGAAAGGAGCTACATCGTCCCGCCCGAGGGTAAAGGCAAGAACGTCAGAATCGTCATTTGTTAGTATCCTATACTCTGTTTTAGCAGGCTCAATTACAAGAAAAGGCATTTTGCTTTTCTTCAAGAGCCCCATGCATGTCGTGGTCTTGCCACAACCTGTAACCCCACAGACAAAAATGTGCTTATTAAGAGCTTCCTTACTTAATGAGACTTTTATGTTGTCATTCACAATACCGCTATGTACGAGAGAGCCTATTTGAAGTTTGTCCTCTTTTGGAATGTTACGGTCATCATAGTTCAACCCAAAGTCCACCTCTTCGCGAAGACTCAATCCTACGACTTCCTTTCTTGGCAGTCCAGCGATTATACCAAGTTCCTTTACAGACATCCAGTTGCCTATATAACCTCTCTCTTTCGTTACGTATTGTGCCAGTGAAGATCTCATTAGAACTTCACTTGAGGAAATACAAGGCTCGAATTGTCCTATTGGAATTTGTAAGTTGCGAAGGTCTGATTCAAGTCTACTCTCTCGTTTAACAGTAGAAACTTCAAGAGGGACTTTATTACCTTTTTCTCCCGAAAACAAGGATGTTGTAGTATTTTCAAGTTTACGTAATGTAAGAGAGTCGTTGGCAAACAATGTCATACAGACGATGAATAATCCTTTACCTTTACCGTAGTCTAATCTGGGTAATAGAGTATCATCGGCATATGCCATCCAATCTTGGGCTTGCTTTCGGCTTTCTTCAAAAGAAAACGTTTTGCTATCAGACGTACCGTTACTCTCTGAAACATTTTCAGAAGTTCCTGTAGATTTTTGATCACTTACTCCTTTCGTTGAAGAATATTGTTCAGAAGTACTCTCACCTCCACCCTCTGAACCATTTGAACCTTTTTGTTTTGACGTATTAGTCGATTTTCCACTTGAATGACTTTCTTGAGAACTAACTTGCTCAGAATGAGAACTCGAACTATTTGTAGACTTTCCTATTGAGCTTGTTTTGCTTACAGTTGTACCCTTCTGCGTTGAAACTTTAGAAAGTGGCACTAACTTATCATAAAAGTCACATATATTATTTTCTATTACCGAGATTGGTGTTTGCATCAGATTCATAGCTGTAACAACGAAAGCAAATTCATCTCCCATCATAGTATCGATTAATCTATCAACACCTTGAAAGTTTGAAGCCTCATCCGAATTTATTCCAGGAACACCACAAATTCTGGATACGTAAGGACTTTTCTTGAGAATTTTAAGAATTTCTTCTGTCTCAGGTTCTCCTACAGATTCAACTTCACTCCCCCTGAAATTTCCTTCTATGCATCGTTTTAAGATAGTCCTTCCGATGGAGTCAATTGGAAAGTAAAACGAGTATTGCTGCTTAACTACTGTATTGCGAACAATTCCATAATAAAAGGAAACACTTCTTTTATCTCCTTTTATCAAATAGACTATATTCACTCCCTCAAATCTCAATGTACTCAACACATTCTCAATCGCTTCTTTCCTGGGGGCCTCTTCTTCGAATGTAATCTTCTTTATGTGCACAAAGACTACATCATCAATGGTAATCGCAGGATTATCATTGATAGAGACATTAGAAGTGTTGTCCAAAAGATATTTTTTTGGATGTGTGACGAAGTCTATTACAATTTTATCATTATTCTGATCCATGTATCATGAGTATTACAAGATATATAATGATGGCAAGAAACACTAATCCCAAAAGATAGTTGCGTCTATGACTAATATGCTCACTTGGGGATTTGTTTATACTTTGTGATATTTCGTCTTCGTTTGGAGCAGTGTCCTCTTGCGGTGCAACATTCTCATGAAGTCCGCTATTATTTTGTTCTTGGGCTTGAACGTCGCCTTCTACGCTCTCATGTTCAGCCTGCTTAGTCATCAATACAATGCTGCAATCGTCAAAAGTCCTTTTAACGATAGTCTTTTGCATAGTTTCTTGGATGTTCGCATTAACAATATCTTCCGGTTCTTTTGCGGCGTCGGATAGCATATAAGACAGCCCTTTTGCAAGGCTTTTATTCTTGTGGTCATATAAACATGCCTCTGGACCGTCAGACATTAGGATAAAACCATCAATGGTATCAGAGGACGCCTTGATTAATCTAGTTTGTGACTCTGCTTGAGAAGACGTCGTAAAGATTGTTGTATTGCTGAATTCACCATTGTTAGGTGCCGATGCTACTTTCAAAATACCCGAGTCTTTATAGCCTATCACACCATCCCCAACATGAAAAATAAGGAACCGGTCTCCCTTAACAGAAACAGCAAGAAGAGTAGAGGCAAGATCTTTTAAGTCACAAGATAACTCTTCTGCCCTTTTTCTAAGCCTTCTGAGAATCTCATGATAGAATCTAAATTTAGCTACCGAAACATCCTTCTCCTCCCAATATGAGTCAAATTTGTTGCACAATTCTTCAGCGATGGTCTTGACCGCGCATTCTGCACCACAATGTGACAGTTTTGCGGAGCCAGCACCATCAGCTAAAGCAACAGTTATAACATCACCTACTGCCAGGGAGTAGGTTTTGTCTTGACAAGGAATGTTTTCCTTGATATGGCTTCTGCCTTGGGCAGAACTTTCAAATGTTTTCCACATATATTACTATAATGTACCCCAATCGTCAATGGGTGGAAGTGAAACTCTTTCGCCCAACTGTGAAACAGATGTCTTGCTTACGGATTTTGACAACCACGTGAAGAATTCCCCGAATTTCAGCCCTTTCAGATGAAGCGGTCTACGCTTAGGAGATAGTTTTGCTAAAGTTTCGATATTAGCATCCTTTCCGATAGCTATAGCGAACACGACAAGTTTACCTGCATTGGTAAGCTCGTTAATCTTATTGATGGCTGTACTAAGCTCTTCAGAGGAACCGGTGTTATCACCATCAGTCATTATGACAAGCCACGGCTGCCAATACTGTATCCCGTTATCCTTATAGAGTTGCTTTCTCTCCTCAAGCAACTTAAGGGCAAGATTTACGCCTTTCCCCAAAGAAGTCTCACCATCAGCTTCCAACTGTGGGACTTCCTGTTTCTCTATGTAATCGAAATCTAAAAGTTCTTCCGCTTTATCATTGAAACCAACTATTGCTATCTCAGCAGCATCAACAGTCGTTTCGTCATCTTTAATAGCAGAGAAGAACATATTAATTCCTTTTTGAAGTTCGTTGAGTCTGGTCGTTCCTCCTTCAACAATATTATAGACTTTACCATCTATTTTTTCAGTTCTACCAGTCTGTCTATAATCTCCTCCTTCTACAGTTCTCATAGAACCTGATAAGTCAAGGCAGAGGCAAATAGGAACTCTGGTAGCAGGATTGTTTACTAAATCTTCGTTCTTACTTAAATAATTTGCCATTGTATTCTTGTTTTTAAAGATTTATGTTCTATCATATTTTTTCATCATGAACTTGACAAGTTCAAAGTATTTTTCTCTACATTCTGAATTTCTTCCAGCGTCAATTAACTTAATGCACGGCTGAATATACTCCTTCATAATTGTTTTGCAGGTCTCTGAATAATCTGGAGACTTGATCATCTTGTCTACAAGAGCAGGTGCACAATCATAGTAAACAGATACATCAAGTGGACCATTTTCCTGCTTCATCAACCAATTATCCCGGAAGGAACGCAACTTGGACAATTCCATACAATTATCCGGCTTGCCATAATAATCGCAAACAGCAGTTGTGATAAAGCAGAAGCCTCTGTCACTGCTACTAGAGTGTGATTCATATGTCTTATGCCTATTATTATCTCTACAATCTTTACAACGTTTTGGCATGTTCAAGCCTTTGGATACAAGATAGTTATGCTCTCCATTTGTTATTGTAAAGATTTTGCCACAGATTGGACAAGTACGAGTCATAAATATTTCATTAAGATAGGCCTGTTCCCCTTTTCTTTCCCTTTCCTGACGTTTTTTCTCAATGCATTCTGGACACAAATTCGGTGGGGTTGACTTGTGTTCAATATACTGTCTATAATTAGGTCGAAAGGTGAATATCTTATGACAAGATTTACATTCAGTCTGCGATGTTTCATTTAGACAGGCATAGCAATATTTACCATCATGCATATATGCAGTGTCGATTTCTTTGCCACAGATGTAACAAGTTGCGTAGGTGTGACCTTTAACTTTCTTATAATTTTTAGGAAAAAGTTCCAAAGAATCTTTATCTACATTTGCCAAATAACCATCACTCATATTTACTTTGTATTGCTTGAGTAATTTTAGCCAATAGTATGAATTTGGACGTTTGTCCTCATCGTAAAGATCTTCACCCTTCCTAAATGTGTGATAGAAGGTTCTTTTAATTGCCGGATGGAGATGACTCCAAAGATATTTCCAATCCCCTTCTGGCAACTTGTGATTACTATTCCCCTTATAAGGATATGAAAAATCTCCATCTTTTATGTCTTGTATTATATTACCACCTCCGATTTTAGCGTAAGGCCGTTTGCCAAACATAAAAATCTCAAACAAGAGTGTAGCTATGGCAAAATTCTCATTGCCTTCAGTTCTCAAGAATGAATCGTATTTCTTTCCTTGTATCTCTGGTGCCGTATAATCTTCTTGACCAACAGGGCAGGGAAATCCGTCAACTTGAAAGCTATCTGCATCTACAAAGTTGATCTTGGTCGGGGTCTCAACAAGTATATTCGAACCGTTGATGTCACCAATAATAATACCTTTCTTATGAAGTTTCTGTATAATCGTGACAATAGTTATACAAAGGTCTATAAGATCGTTTCTCGTCCATGTTGAAAAGTGTCTCTTGAATCCTCTTTCTCCTCTGAAAACAGACAAACTTAGAGGAATCCCTTTTACAAAAGGCATCAGGTAGCCCACAAGCTCTCTTTGGATATTATAGACGCACTCTGTTGGCAAGCATACTCCGTCGATCTTTATATTTTTTGAGATCAAAGTTGAAATCTTGGCTTTTTTTCTTTCTGTGAGCTTACCTTTGAGATAAATCTTTGCTACCAAATTACTATCCATATCAATCTTATAGATTGAACCCTCTCCGCCAGCCTTGAGATTTTCTACCAATTTTATCCTTTTTCCATCAAGTGTATATACGAAATCATTTTGTTGAGGTAAAGAGCTTAGAGCTATAGGCGTATCCGGGACGGATGTCACTCCTTGCCTATTCATAGATAGTGCTTCTTTAATATTAAACACATAAACACGTTTACCTAAGACGGATTTGGTATTATTGAGCCCGAGCACATCCGCCTTTAAATTCTTGTCTTCTGTTATTAGAATCAAATTGTATTTCAGACGAAACTGGGTAAAAACGCAGAGAAAGACAGTATCTGCAAATGCACCATCATTAACATTGCCACGAACATCAATGAATTGCCTGATTATTTCCAAAGAATCCAAAGCTGATTCGGCTTTTTTCGATAGGGTAGGATTTTCCTTGTGCTTCTTTTTCTTTATTATTTCTTTTATGCAACTATTTGGTATAACCAACTTCTTGTGATTTACATCTAATATTGGAATTAGAGAGTCTAAAAGGTCGTCAAAACCATCGTTCATCATTGAGCATGTGTCAATGAATATCCTCACGTCATCCTTCTGTAGAAGGTTCTGAAGTAAAGAATTTATTCTTTTAGGCTCTATTTTCATAATGACTTATTCCTTTAGTTTTTGAGTATATTTAAAAGATATGAACTCCTGCTGTTCACACTTTTCAAGCAGTCAGGCTCTGATAAACCTATAAAGGAAGGGGTATCTGGAAAAGGAATCCACACCGTATACACGGCATAAACCCGCTCAGACTATTCACGTTTCCTTTATAGCTTCAATTTACCAGATTTCGACTACAAGAACAGTGTTTGTCTGCACGAGGACACATATTAGTTCGTGACCTAAAGTGATGTTGGAGAAATGCTCCCACTTTCACTATCCAATGGCAAATTTAAGAAACGTTCTCCAAACTGCCAACAGATTCGCGGACTTTTTTTGTGGATTCCTCTATATTTTTAGAACAGTGGAATGACAGCCTTGTCATCGTTGACGTAGCCAGCAATGGGTTTCAAGTTGGCTACGTAGCTGCGGTTAAGGACATTCAAGTGAACTGGAAAATGCAGTAGCTCTCCGCTCGATGTCCATTCCCTTGAATCTATGCCCGCAATCGTCGCAGACAAATGTTGTCATTCCTCTAAACATAACACTACCGTTTTATGGTTTACGGGTACAAAGATAGAAGATAGGTGTGTCAAATGATGACAAAGATAATGTCATAAAATCATTATTTTCAAATCTGTCATTTTTCTGTCTCCAACCTTGGCTTTAGGCGCACGGAATTCAATTCTTTATTCACCAGGAAGAGCTTCTATAGTTGGTTGAACTTAATAAAATTTGTTGCCAAAACTATCAAAATTAATGGCCACATCAACCATCTGACAAGAAATGTTGCCACAATTAAGTCTGTGTTGTTTTGTACTTGTCATTCATGTTGAAGTGGCCATCCATAGAAAAATGTTCTTCAAACCTACCCCAGCTAATTCCCACATAATAAATAATAGTGGGAAAGTCTGTTGGGGTAAGTTAAATGAAAAAAGCTCGATTTTGATATTATCATCAAAAACTGTATTCCCTTACTTCTTCTTCGATCTTTTGAAAAATACATTCCCCGTTTCTAACAATATCTCCCAAATTCTTGATCTTGATTCAGGAGCAGGATCACAGAATATTTTTATTTTACCCATAGCTATTTTTTGTTACTATTGTTATTATTACTTCCATTAACTTTACCGTCATCAAGCATGTCGCCAATGACTTGAGCAATCTCTCCAGCTGTTTTGATTATAACACCCCAATTCATAATTAAAAAAATTAAACGTTGTATTTCTTATCTCTTTATCCACCCCCTTCCTCCATTCCTGGAGTAGTACAGTCCCTTACTGGTGTTGGCGAGCAGGATGCTGCCATCGACCTGAAGGCTGAGGAAGTCTCCGTAAGAGGCCGTGTTGGAACAACGTACTGAGAACGAGCGGGCGGAATTGGTGGAGACATAGATGCCACGGGAAGTGGCAGCAAGTATCTCACGACCGAAGGCAATCAGATCACGAAACGTGCCGTATGATGTGCTGTTGGCACAGCGTGGTGACCATGAGCGTCCACCGTTGGTAGACACCTCGATGGAATTCTTGCCCGGATTGATGCGAAGCAGCTCTCCCTTGGAGAAGAGGCCACCGCCGATTTTAATCATCTGAGGCATAAGGCATACTATTTTTATTGTTTATAGATTACGGTCTATGTTGACCACTTAGTTTATTTGTTAGGGAATTACAAAGAAGCCGGTGTGAACTCCTGCTGTTCACACTTTCCAAGTAGTCAGGCTCTGGTAAAACCTATAAAGAAAGAAAATATGAAAGAGGAATCCACACCGTATACACGGTGTGAACCCGCTCAGACTATTCCGTTCTTCTTTATAGCTTCAATTTACCAGATTTCGACTACAAGAACAGTATTTTGTCTGCACGAGGACACATATTAGTTCGTGACCTGAGGAAAGTGATGTTGGAGAAATGCTCCCACTTTCACTATCCGATGGCAAATTTAAGAAACGTTCTTCAAACTGCCAACAGATTCGCGAACTTTTTTGTGGATTCCTCATATTTTTAGAACAGTGATACAAACCAGCTGCCAAGCTCCATCACCCACTTCACAATGAAGTAAATCAGGACACAAAGTATGACGATGAATATCGCCGACCAGGTAGCCTTCTTATTGACTTCTTGAATGACCTCCTTGTCATCGTTGACATAGCCGGTGATGAGTTTCAGGTTGGCTACGTAGCTACGATTGAAGATATCGATAATGTCGCCTATAAAGAAAGGTATTGCGCCAAGCAGTGCGTCCTTCAAGACATTGCATATCACTGCAAGGGTCAGTGGGATGGACCTTACATGCACCAGGGCGAAGTAAATAAACGGCAAAGCGAGGAAGCTTGACAGTATATCGCTGACGCCACCCGGTATCAAGCCGATGAGAGGGTCGATGAAATACTTGTCCATGTATTTTGCCGTCTTGTCCATGATGCGGTAAGATGTGGTGCTCATCAATGCCTCACGCTTGGCTTGCTTCTCCGCCTCACGTTTCTGCTCACGTGCGAGCGCCTCCTCCCGCTGCCGGTCTTCCTGCTGGAAGTTCATGCCCATATCTGCCTGGGCTTGCTGTCGTCTGTTGTTTGCCATATCGTCAGAGAATTACCACGACCAGCATACGGCTGGTCTATTATCTTTTACAATGTTATCTGCTTTTTCCCGTTGATGAAGTCCTTGAAGTCCTGCTCCGAAAGACTCTGACCACTGAGTTCGCTGAGCATGAGCAAAGCCTGCTTGCGGTCGTCTTCGCTGTTGGCGAGATTGGCACGGCGTATGACCTCACGCACAAAGGCACTCTTGTTGTCGATGGCCTTGATTTGCTTGCGGAAGTCAGAGGCTATCTTGTCAAATGCCTCATCGTAGGCGGCACCGGCAAGCCTGCCCTGCAGTTGCCGTGTCTTCAGTTTGAGCGCACTGTCGAGCAACGAGATACCTTGTTGCAAGGCTTGTTCAGATGCCCCGGCGACCTGTGCGAGGTCTTCTTCGGAATACTCTCGGTTCTCCTCCTCCGTCCCTCGGTAGTCGTCCACGCCATTGAGCACTGCGAGGGCAGTGTCACGGTCGGTATGAAGATGGTCTGCCAGAGTAGAAGTGAAGAGAGACAGGTTGTTCTCAATGTCGGCAGGCAGTAGCTCTGTCCCACTATAGTCAGGAATATCGACCGTTCCCACCAGCCGCTTGTCGAGTCTTGTCTCCATGATCTCGCGACCAAGCCGGAGCATGGCAATGACCGTGCGGAGATGGGGAAGCATCTTCAACTGCACATCGTCCGATGCATTTAGCTTTGCCCGGATCTGTTTGTTGATCTCATCAAGTTTCTGCTTGACGAGATGCCGTTCCTGCTTCTTGGCATTCATGTCGTTTTGATGCGACGTCAGCTCATCCTTGTCGAGCTTGAGGTCCACCTGATTGCTCTCATACTCCCGCACGAGCGGATAGCACACGGCATCCCACTCGGCATAGTTGCGGCTATAGGTCTTGTTGGCATGGCCGAAGGTAAAGATGTTGACAAGGAAGAAGGGCTTCGACGGTTTACGCGCCTTCGCATCACGGTAGCTTGCAGCCTTTGACTCGAGCGTCTGGGTAAGGTCACTGATCAGGCTCTGATAGACGTCGATGTTCTGCAGATGGTCGTTGATCTCACCGTCCAATGCCTTCACCCGGGCAAGCAGTTCCTTGCGCTGTTCCTCCAAGGGCCGGATCTCCACATTATCATATAGTGATGCCGTAATCGCCTTGATGTCCGACGTCATCAGCTTCGCCGCATGGCGCAGATAGAGGTTTGCCTTAGGGATGACCACATCGTTGAGAGTCTTATAGATGACTAGCAGGCGTCCGAGATCAGCCTTGATGCGTGTGGTGTCGCGCTTAATGCTTGTCTTGAAAGTGGTGAGGTCGGTTCGTAACAGGTTGGTACGCTCCCTGGCTTCCATATAGTGGGTGAGCATGCCCAGTCCCGCCATTGCCAGTCCAAGTGTCTTGTTGTCCTTTCCTGCCGATTTATAGGCCGCCGCACTGTTCTGCAGGGACGTTTGGAAGCTGTCGGATATCTCGCTGATGAGCGCGGAACAGGTGTCGCTTATTCTGTTATACTCCAGTTCCGTATGCTTCAGCATGCTGTCGACATCAAGAAACTGTACTTGACTGAAGTCGAAGAGATTGGGGGCTACGGCCTTGATGGAGTCGCCATAGATGTCGATCAGCTGCATGGCATATTCCTGATACGTGGCTACGATGTCGGTACGCAGCGTGGTGAAGTCAGCGATGTTGCGCCTGACTGTATCCTCGCCTTCATGGTAGGTGCCCACCATCTTTGAGTAGCGGTCGAAGAGAGTGGAGGCTTCCGTACGTACGGCCTTCACGCCACTCGTACCCATCACCTTATCCATCATCTTCGAAGCCTCCTTTACCGTAGCCGCCTGCATATTCAGGTTGATGTCGTCTTGCAGTTTTGAGAGCGTGAGGGAGGTCTTGTCGAGCTCCTTACGGGCCATCTCCATGGCGTCTTCCGGCTTGTCGTTGTTGAGCAAGTCCGTCATTTGGTATTCGTTGATGAGCGGACTGCGGCTGTCGTTGGTAACGAAAGCCCGTTTGATGTTGCTGTCATTATTGAAATAACGGTATGCCTCCAGTGCCAGACGGCTTACGTCTATGGAGTCGGCATTAATGCCGTATTGCTTCAACTCGTAGGCAAGATCCGCACGCAAGTAAGTCTCACCATCCTTACACAGCTTTGCTGCAATGTTGCGGATAGCCTCGTAAATGTTCTGAGAATCATTCTTGTTCATGCCATCATCGTTTTTAGTTGACAATTAAAATAGCTCTGGCATCCTTAGCCATCGATGCGGGTCTGTCAGCTGATCATAGAAGATATAGTGCAGGCCCAATACCAGAAGGAGGGCTATGGCAAATGCCAGTATCTTTACGCAGGATTTCTTTGATATGAACGTCATTGCAATCAATTAAAGTATATGTATGTTCTATTATCTGTTTATCTCGCTCATTGGAAGCTCGTGGTCGTACTCCGCATGCGCCATAATGGTGAAGCTGCTCATACGCAACACGTCGGCAAGAGAATAATGGAAGTGGCAGCAAAGGGCATAAAGCATGTAGCACATGGTTATGTCTTTGAATGCAGGCTTGCTCAATGCGCCGTCGGCTCGAGTGTCACCATCATCAAGGTGTCGGTAAGCTCCGTGTCTCTTCCTCCGTCACGCCGAAGTTCTGCAAGATCTCATGGATGATTTGCATCGCGTGGCGGTCTCTCTTATCGTTTTCACAATGCAAAGATATTGGACCGGTGTGCCAAATATTGTCAAAGGCATAAAAAAGTTTGGAAAAATAGTTTTTATGACTCCTCATACCTTATATTGTACGATCAGATCTAAACAGCTTGACTGACGGGTTTAGGCAACAGGGCCCAATAAAGAATATGCCCATAATGGTCTCGCCGCTCCTTTAGGACTTCCCATAGTGGCTTACCCCTAAGGCAACACCGGTTTGCGAAATCGGTAAACCTAATTAACGCCAACTTACATTAACGCAATTCCTACCTTAAAAGAACTCACTTGGAGCAAGCTAATGACAGAATAATTACGTTGGAAGATAAATAAAATATCAATATGCCGAAGACTAGCCACATACCGAGAATATATTGGGGCCGAAAGTAAATACTGCCAGATTCGTCTTGACGGATTGCAGCATACCGGCAAATAGGATTGTGTGCACATTTCTTCATCAAACCCATCAAGGACCTACAGAAAGATTTTAAGACATCAAGGATGCTCAATATGGGCCAGTTGCGCAGCAGCCCGTTCGTAATCAATAGGACCGCTCCGCATGAAGGGCGGAAAATGGATGCAGGAACCAGATAGTGAGAAATGACCTTCATACAAGGATATTTAAAAACGGGAAAAATAGGGAAATTTTGCGAAAATTTCCCTATTTTTCCTTATTTCCTCATTTCTTTTCCACAATATAAGTTGTCTTGCTCCATGCACCTGTCAAAGCCTCAATTCAAAGTCTGCCACGTCGATCTGTCGCCCAAACCTATAGTCTACATCGTGGAAATGCGACATCTGACTGAAGTACCGTTCGTGATGAAGCTCCATGCTCACCTCACTGCAGCCCGTGCTGCAAGCTGGGCTCACCCGATAAATATGGGGGAAGATATGCTGCTCAAATG
>ULSH01054825.1_pt1 | contig 16815 bp, 16 predicted proteins | sample 1956151 | NCBI WGS metagenome assembly ULSH01 (sample SAMEA4835702, study PRJEB28245) | human gut metagenome | biome: gut microbiome; material: fecal sample | place: Denmark | collected 2008 | reverse complement strand
GGAAAGATACTGATGCTTATAGAAAAATTATCATGGAGCCAACCGAGGTACTGACGCAGTTTCTTGACGAAGCATTAATGGATACCCAATACGCCGAAAAGCTTGATTCGGTAATAATTATGATGACAAGTAAGGTCGATGATGATGGAGTGAGCAGATATCAGTTTGTATTTATTCAGCGAGGCCCTCAAAACATTGATGATGCAATCATGAAGACAACCATATACGTGAGGTATCGTAATTTTGATATTCCTATCGCATTCAATATTGATGATAATGGCTTGGATCAAAATATGCTACAAGATATAACTTGGTCTCAAGAGCTGCAGACCTTCATATGCCCGAAACGATTGATTATACGTGATGTTTATAATTATAACATTATCAAACAATCATTATTCTTTGAGAAGAGATGGTAAAACTCAGAAATGCTTTTTTTGCGACCATTTTGATTGCTATCGCGTGCAACTGCCTTTCTCAGACTAACACAAAGGAATATTCACGAGATAGAAATATATATTTCCCATATTGTAACGAAGACAAGTTGTTAACTGCAAAACTCGATAGTCTATTAAATCATGGTGCGACCCCGGTATGTTTGTTTTACTGGTTGGACGATAGGCCAAATTGGGAGTCCGACATCAATGACATTTATGGAAAGAATGTGGGGGCCAAGATAATAAGCAAAGATTCGACTAATGCAGTCTTTGTCGAAAATACGCCCCGATACTTATACATATATTCACAGACAGACAGCCTGTACCTGCCAATAGTATTGGATTGGGTAATTAATCCGAATCCAACCATCTTCAAGAGTGTCCATTTTGAATAGAGAACGGCAAATATGAAGAAGAAACGTCCAGGCATTTTCTCTACGTTTACGGAATTGAATCAGGGCTATGCGGCAAGCGCTGTCGCTTCTGCCACCGGTCTGCTGACGGGCATGTACACCGGCAGCGGCTACGAGGCGTACTATTACGATAGCGAGGGCCGCGAGGTTCAGCGTTATGCCACGGGCTACAACCGCGGGCGGCGCTGCACCGCGTACAACTACGATGGCACTATTGCCTCGCGTACATACAGCTATAAAGAGTCATACTTGCCCGGTATGGAGGAGGTATACGTTTACGACAGCTGCGGACGACTAACCTCCACGACAATACGCGTAGACAAGGCGGTGTCGGTGCCGGTACTGAACCCGGCAGCAGGACAAGACGCCGTAGACAGCGAGGCCACGGATACCGCAAGCCCCGCCGCATCGTCACGGTGGGCGACGGCTGTCATCCGGCGTGAGTACGACGCCATAGGGCGACTGGCGCGGCTGCGTCATGGCTTGGCGGCAACCACTGAATACACTTTCGATGTCCACTCGTGGCCGGTATCACAGCAAACCACATACGGCACGGGGACAAACTCCTCCTCCATCGGCTACACACTGGAATACGCGCCGTGCTACAACGGCAACATCTCCAAACGCACGTGGGCCGAGGGCAGCTACGCGTACACGTATGACGCGCTCAACCGTCTGGAATCCGCCGCCTTCACTCCGGCGGAAGGCTTGGCGGACAGACCCGGCATCGAGAGAAGCCGCATACCCGACTTCTCGGTATATTACTGCTACGACCTGCGCGGCAATACGACCAACGTTGTACGCTACGGTGTTGTTGATGCCGTCAGTGACTTCGACCGCGTGGAGACCTTCGGCACGCTTGACGAGCTGGCCTGCAGCTACGACGGCAACCGGCTGAGCAACGTCACGGCCATAACCGAGGCTTTGCCGTTCGACGGCGTCACCGGGCTGCACGCCGACGGTGAGTTCGAGCTGGCGTACAACGATGCCGGCGACATGGTGTCGGACGCCTCTCGTGGGCTGCTGTACACGCGTTGGAACGCTGACGGCCATCCGATGCAGTACGACCTCGAGGGCGGCCACCGGCAGCTATTGGGGTGGGACGCCTTCGGCAACCACCTGTACACGTCCTACGAGACATCCGTGGCACTGGTTTCCGTGGGCAGCCTTCCCGGGCGTACGCGCCGCACGTCCCTGCGTGCGTACATCGGCGATGGCCACGTGCTTCGCGGCGGCGCGGGTAACTCCGCCGCCGACACGCTGGAGATGCTGCGCTTCGCTGGCGGATATTTTGACGCCAAACTCGTCCCCCACTACTACGTCACCGACTACCTCGGCAGCAACATCGCCGTCATCCGCTCAGACGGCACCCTGGTCCAATCCGCCACCTACTACCCCTACGGCGAGCCCCACCGCGACCCGGCCGCTTCCGCCACCATCGGCATTGCAGGCCCCGACCTGCCGATGTCTGCCCCGACAAGCAATACCGCCACCGCATCCACGTCATCTAACCCCTACCTTTACGGCGGCAAGGAATACGTCCGCCGCGACGGCCTGCGCGAGTACGTCTACGGCGCACGCATGTTCGTTCCCTCTGAAACACGGTTCAATAGCATGGACAGGTTATGCGAAAAGCATCCCGACCAGTCCCCCTACCTGTTCTGTGGCGGAAATCCGATACGATACGGAGATGATTCGGGCAATGACTACCACGTGAAAGTGAACCACGAAGAGCAGACTATTACAATATCAGCAGATTACTACGCTTATAGGAGTGATGCCGGATCAGTGACCGCCGCCATCGGTTTTTGGAACGATCTCAGCGGACAATACACGATGGATGGCTACACGGTTAACTTCGCGCTGGCTTACCACGAGGCCAAACCATATATAGCACCAAATGGGAAAGAGATTAATCAAAGTGGTTCAATTCGAAATGCAATGCGCGATGACACAGTTGGCAATTTGTATATGACTGTTTCTGAGATTAGCGGAGACCCCAATAGGGGAAGTAAGGTCAATGTTACGGCAGGCGCATATGGCAATAGGGCGATAAGTATTTCAAAGACGAATGCTGTTGAACTTACAGGCGCGCACGAAGTAGGACATTCGTTGGGTTTGCAGCATTCAGATAAAGGTATTATGTATCCTTTTGGAAATGACGGCAAACGAACAAAAATTGTATCTGAGGATGATACTAAATTGATGCTCAAGAATGCGATGACCGGAGTCGTTGCTAAGGATGATAAAGGGAATGAAGCCGGGAAAGGGCATTTAGATAATGAAGAAGAAGTCAAAAAAATAAATTGGAAATATGAGGTTAAACATAACTAAGAGGTTGCTTCTAATTATGATTATGTGTTTTAGCATAATTGGTTGCTTTACCCAAAAAGTATGGGTGAGGGATAATCCCACTCCGAAGAATTTTCCTTTGGGGGTTAGTGCCGGACTTTTTAACGAGGACGGAGGTATTAATATGTATATCCTTGACACAGTGTATCGAGCAAATATGACATTCTTGCTGGGAAAGAAAACACTCCATCCATTTATAGTGGTTGATATTGACAAGGCAAATATACCATATAATATATCTGAAAAGGATTTGATGAAATCGCCTTATTGTTATCTGTCCATTGCTACACAGGGATATATATATCTTGATTATATGTGTTCCGTTCCGGATTCTCCAATAGCGCCCATAGGATCAGTCGGAGATACAATTATTGACTTTGGTAATTGGGGCTTTTTCTATGTCTTAGAGTCAAAAGAGTGGACATTGTATACCCCCATACAATATATAAATAAGAAAGAGCTAAAGAACCCATACAAGAATTTCTATGTCATACCATTTGACCAACCAACGGATAAGGCAGTGTTATGTATGATGAAAGCGAAATTGATAAATCGATATACGGGAGTCATTGCGCCTCATATTGATTACATTTCCACGGATCCATCAAGGCCACTTACGCCGGAACAACTACCCAAAAGAGAATATATCAAACCATATAAATTCGAAAACGAGGAAGTGTTCTATAAAGTACTCTTCCCTTACGCGGACAAATAGCTCCGCATAATGCCGTCAAATATGATAATCTCGCAAACAGCGAAGCAGATGCCTTTGAATGCCGCCAGTATGCGGCGTTCCGATGTCGCCAATGGGCTTAGCCGCATATCGCCGATGCTCGGCGGGCGGCAGGTGGCGAAGTACCGCTGCGGCATAACGTATAGCGAACTTGAGGAATTTGCATCGGTATGTTGCACGGCCTCGCTAACGGCGTCAGCTGACGAATACGACCGTGGCGGCTACTTCGACGCAGACCTCGTGCCGCACTACTACGTCACCGACTACCTCGGCAGCAATATCGCCGTCATCCGCTCTGACGGCACTCTCGTCCAGTCCGCCACCTACTATCCATATGGCGAGCCCCACCGCGATCAGTCGTCCTCTGCCGGCATCGGCATTGCAGGCCCCGACCTGCCGATGTCTGCCCCGACAAGCAATATCGCCACTCTAACCCCTACCTTTACGGCGGCAAGGAATACGTCCGCCGCGACGGCCTGCGCGAGTACATCTACGGCGCCCGCATGTTCGTTCCCTCTGAAACACGGTTTAATTCGGCAGACGAGCTATGCGAACTCCGTCCGTGGGAATCGCCGTACCTGTTTTGCGGTGGAAATCCGGTGCGCTATGTCGACCCGACCGGGCTAATTTTTACAGACAATGCAATTCCTTATGCTAAGGAATTGGTGGCAGAGGCATTCTCAAGAATGCAAAACAGCGATATTTCGAAAGAGGACAAAGAAAAATTCGCACAAATAATCCGGGAAATAGGTTCAATGCTTGTGAGCGAACAGACATTTGATGTCGAAGTCTTTGGCGAGGAAAAATGCGAGTCTAAAGGAGTGAATAGCGCGCCATATACATATTATAATATGGATAATAATGCCGTTACATTCGCATATCCATCTTACATGTTCCAAGAGAATGAGTCGAATAAGATAAAGAACTTGCGTTTGGGTGATACCGCACATGAATTTAAACATGGCTACCAATTCCTTATTGGAGATTTGGATTTAGCGGTAAGTCGTGGCGGAATACTGATGAAATCGAAAGGTGTGATATATTACGACATAACAGACGAACGTGCTGCCTATGACCGAGAAGAATTGTTTTCGGGGCGGCATACCAGCAATCAGGAAATACTTGGTAATCCGCAATATAAAAAGATGAGACTGACACAAAGCGGTATAGGAGACATTACGTCCTCTGATTATCCCGATATTATTGAAAAAGCTAAAGCATTCAATAGGGTCATTAAAACTCGCAACGGAAAGATTTTTAGACCATAACTTATTAGATATGAGAAAAACGCATAAAATACTGTTACTTGCATTTTTATTGCCAATGTTGTCTATATTCGGCGCATCAAATATTAAGACAATGCCGATGTCCGGAAAGGCGAAATTGGATTCAATTATACGTTCGGCTGGTTATGCGGCCTTTAATTTATATTCGTACGTTTTTAACGGAATCGGATGTGTTACAAAAGTGGGGCTTTTAGTTCTTAGAACGGATAGCTCGTACATATGTAAACGCTCGTTGTTTGAGGATACAAACTATGTTTATGAAAACATTTGGGCAATGAGTGGAGATACATTGATATTGCTCGAAGACAATTATGAATATTTTGTTGATAATAATCAACGGCCACTTACAGACTCAGAGTTGTGTTCCAGCGATTTTTTATCGGACACAAATATGTATTCGGGAAAAGAATTCGGTAGAATTGTTCCCAGAGAGTATGAAAAAGGGCATGCCACACAATGGCGCGACAGATTATGCTGCATTATAGGAGAAGATTCTATAGGCATATTCATCAAACCGGTAGATTACACACATGGGCCTTTGAATGTTATTACTGATTTGGGCAGGTATGTCAGCATACCATACGGCTATATAGACGACTTTATTCCGTATGTATATACAGGCCCGTACAAGTTATTTAACAGCCCATTTCAGATGCTACGTTTCCCTCATCTGATAAATCGATATGGTATTGACACGGATTCGCTCTACAAGGATTATAAAAAAGCCGTGAAGTTTTATCCGATAGAATACGAGCGCTGGTATCTTCGCAAGCAGGAATACCTTAAAAATCGATAAACGTCAAAATATTAGGATTACCCAAAACGAAGATATGATATAAAGCACTATGAGAGAAAAAGATAGCGAATTTATAAACTGCAGAGCATTGATTTTTGTCGCAGTTGCGTTTTTCTGCACTATAGTAGGTGTGGCAAAAACTACAAATGGTGGAGTCTCCGGAAAAGTGCTTTATGCCAATGACTCATTGTATGTTGAGCTGTCAAACAATTCAAATGACACTGTTTATGTATTTGATACGTATTTAAAAAAATACTATGGGTATTGTTTGGCAGATGCCAAATACCTACGCCGATATAACTATAACACAGATAGATTTGCCATATCGTTTTTGCCGATAAAGCCCTATCTGTCAGCAGGTCTTAGCGATCTCATTAGACTCGGTGATAATGCTGTTGTTAATTCCGGAAGTCTTTGGTATAGTTTTACCGCTATTCCACCACTTGAGACCCGAACGTTCTCAGTTCCACGGACTATACTATCGGCTTGCGATTATTTTGAAGATTTTGATCTGAATAAGATATTTACCTGGCAGCCCTACTTGGACTTTAAGTACCTCGGGTATTTTCATCCGCAGACATTGACATTAAAGTTGGCCATATATAAAAATATTGACATATTTGCAGACCGATGGAATTTAGTGAAACTGTGGATAGAATTTAATGAGCATGTAAACCAATTTATAGAATTAAATATCCCGGTATGCAACTGTACGTGTAACGACTAAATATCAAATGAGTAAAGTATGGTAGATGCATCTATGAAAAGGCAAACACAATATACTAATGTATCCCTCATCGGCCACACGCGTTGGAATGCCGATGGACATCCGATGCAGTACGACATTGAGGGCGGCCACCGGCAGCTTTTGGGCTGGGACGCGCTGGGCAACCACCTGTACACGTCCTACGAGACTTCCGTGGCACCCGTGTCTGCGGGCAGCCTTCCCGGACGCACGCGTCGCACGTCCGTGCGTGCGTACAGCGGCGATGGCCACGTGCTTCGCGGCGGAGTCTGACACCCCACTCGGCATCAAGGAATTGGCGGCAGCGTTCTATGGTGGTGAGTTACGACTATAATGTGCATGGCCGGCTTGTGTTGCAGAGTACGGCTTGGTCTATATGCCCAAAATGCAAAATAAACGGTGGAATTGACCTATGGGCAATGGACGAATAAACACTCGGAAGTGAATTATGCTAAAAAACATGGATGTTGGTTTTGCCGAGAAAAGTTTGTATCTTTGTGGCGTCTAACGAGGGTGTTTGAACGCGCCTTCGGATGGCAAAACGTCGGCAAAGCACTTTGGAAGCTTGTTCGGGAGTGGACTTTTGCTTGCAAAATGCTTGTATTGGCGACACAAACAGACGATAATCCAACCATACATCCTCATTTCCACATATTTTGACACTATAACAATCATATAGTCAAAAGAGTAAGTATTACAACCCCATGTTAGACAAAACCAACGTCAAAGTCCTCGACAAGGTCGTCGTGCGTTTTTCCGGCGACAGTGGCGACGGCATGCAGCTTGCCGGCAACATCTTTACCAATGTATCCGCCGGCGTCGGCAACGAGGTGTCCACCTTCCCTGACTATCCGGCAGAGGTACGTGCGCCGCAAGGCTCGCTTAGCGGCGTCTCCGGCTTCCAAGTGTCGGTAGGCCGCGGAGTCCACACCCCCGGTGACCGGTGCGATGTGCTGCTGGCTATGAACCCGGCAGCGTTGAAACAGAATGTGCGCTTCCTCAAGAGCGGCGGCATCATTATCGTCGACAGCGACAGTTTCGGCGAGGCGGATTTGCGTAAAGCGCTGTTCGCCACCAATGACCCGTATACCGAGTTGGGTATAGACCCGGCACAGGTGCTCGAAGTGCCCGTAACCACAATGACGCGTGCGGCCTTGGCCGACAGCGGCATGGACAACAAGTCCATACTCAAGTGCCGTAATATCTTCGCCTTAGGCGTCGTATGCTGGCTCTTCGACCGCCCCATAGAGGCTGCCTGCCACTATATTTCCAAGAAATTTGCCAAGAAACCGGCTATAGCCAAGGCCAACTGCGCCGTGGTACAGGCCGGCTATGACTTTGGACACAATACACATGCCTCGATGTCGACATACCGTATCGAGACCGAAGATCCGCGTCCGGGCGTGTACACTGACATAAATGGCAATACTGCGACCGCTTGGGGGCTGATTATGGCTTCCGAGAAGTCCGGACGCCCGTTGTTCCTCGGCTCGTATCCCATCACTCCGGCTACTGATATCCTGCATGAACTTGCCAAGCGTAAAGATCTTGGTGTCAAGGCCTGCCAAATGGAAGACGAGATTGCCGGCGTATGCTCGGCCATAGGCGCATCGTTTGCCGGCAATCTGGCAGTGACTTCCACTTCCGGCCCCGGTCTGGCGCTCAAGAGTGAGGGCATAGGTCTTGCCGTCATCGCCGAATTGCCTTTGGTGGTCATTGACGTGCAACGCGGCGGACCTTCTACCGGCCTTCCTACCAAGACTGAACAAACCGACCTGATGCAGGCCTTGTATGGCCGTAACGGTGAGTCGCCCATAGTGGTACTCTCTGCCGCTTCGCCTACGGACTGCTTCACCATGGCTTTCGAAGCATGTCGTATCGCCATCGAGCACATGACTCCGGTCATCCTGCTCACGGATGCATTCATCGCCAACGGCTCGAGCGCGTGGCGCATTCCCGAGGCCGGTGAGTATCCCGAAATACGTCCCAACTTCGTGCCCGAGCACCTGCGCAACAGCTCGTGGCGTCCTTACCTGCGCAACCCCGAGACCTTGGTGCGCTACTGGGCCATCCCGGGTACCGAAGGTTTGCAGCATCGTTTGGGCGGTCTCGAAAAAGACGCCAATACTTCCGCAATTTCCACCGACCCGGTCAACCACGAGAAAATGGTGATGCTGCGTCGTCAGAAAATCGCCAATATCGCTAAGGATATCCCCGAAGTCAAGGTTTACGGCGACGGCAAGGCCGATACCCTGCTTGTAGGCTGGGGCGGCACTTACGGACACCTGCGCACAGCTGCCGAGGAACTTACCAAACAAGGTACTCCCGTGGACTTGGCGCACTTCCGCTACATCAACCCGCTGCCCGCCAATACCGCCGAGGTGCTGCGCCGCTACCGTCGCGTGATTGTGGCCGAGCTCAATACAGGAATGTTTGCAGACTACCTGCAAGCCAAGTTCCCCGATGTACGCATCGAGCGCATCAACAAGATACAAGGTCAGCCCTTCCTTGTCAGCGAAGTCATTGATGGCGTCCGTCTCAACCTTTCCAAAGAAAAATAAGTCACACCAGCCACTTAATCATATAAGATAATGCAAACACAAGAGAATACCCCGGCATATACACCCGCGGACTTCAAAAGTGACCAGGCCGTGCGCTGGTGTCCCGGCTGCGGCGACCACGCCATCCTCAACACCCTGCACAAGGCTATGGCCGAAGTCGGCGTACCGCCTTACCGCACTGCCGTCATCTCCGGCATCGGATGCTCGTCCCGTCTGCCCTATTACATGAACACCTATGGTTTCCATACCATCCACGGGCGTGCAGCCGCCATCGCGACAGGCTTCAAGGTTGCCAATCCCGAGATGACCGTATGGCAGATTTCGGGTGACGGCGACGGACTTGCCATCGGCGGCAACCACTTTATCCACGCCGTACGACGCAATATAGATATCAATATTGTGCTGTTCAATAATAAGATATATGGTCTGACCAAGGGACAGTACTCGCCTACAAGCGCTCGTGGTTTCGTATCCAAGTCATCGCCTTACGGCACGACAGAAGACCCGTTTATCCCGGCCGAACTGGTGTTCGGCGCTCGCGGTACATTCTTTGCTCGCAGTATTGATGTCGAACTCAAGACCTCGCAGGAAGTCATGGTGGCCGCAGCACGCCACAAAGGCACCTCGGTGGTCGAGATTCTGCAAAACTGCGTAATCTTCAATAACGGCATCCACAACGCCATTACCGACCGCACCGTCCGCGCCGACCGCACCATTCACTTGGTACACGGACAGAAGATGATCTTCGGTGCCAACGGCGACAAGGGTCTTGTACGCGATGGATTCCTGCTCAAGGCTGTCACTATCGGCCAAGACGGCTACACCATGGACGATGTCCTGGTACACGACGCCCACACCCCCTCGAACTTCCTGCACCAGCAGCTGGCCATGATGGACGGCATGACGCTACCCCTTGCTGTCGGCGTCATCCGCGATGTCGAGAGCCCCAGCTACGAGACGGCTGTCAGCCAACAGGTAGATGAGGTGAAAGCCGCCCACGGTTTCACCTGCCTGCGCGACATGATCCTCGCCGGCGACACCTGGGAAGTCCCTGCCAAGTAAGATAATGACACTATTGCCATAGGCATGTTCGCGAGCCTTAGCAGGCCGCGGACACGCCTATGGCATATAAAGCGAAATAGAGGTCGGTGCACTCCGCGATAGTAGCTATGAACATAGCTGCAATGAAACTGCGAGCAAAGTCTCAATGACAGTTGTCTGAAATGGCGAGACGATTGCGAAAGAATGCATCGGCCAAGAAACTCGTATTTCAGGGCGTTAGATACGTCTTTTACATTTTTTCACAGTTTATAATAGCGAAAAATTTCGTTATTTAGAATATTTTAGCTTACTTTGCACCGCTAAAACAGAACATTACTAATTAAACACTAAAAGATTATGTCAGAAATCGCAGATCGCGTGAAGACCATCATCGTTGACAAACTCGGCGTTGACGAAAGCCAAGTAACCCCCGCAGCAGCATTCACCACAGACCTGGGCGCAGACTCGCTCGACACAGTGGACCTCATCATGGAGTTTGAGAAGGAATTCGGCATCAAGATACCCGATGAGGAAGCTGAGAAGATTCAGACTGTAGGCGACGCCATCAAATACATCGAAGCAGCTCAATAATAGCTGTTTGACGACGGTCACCACATTCGACACAAAATAACCGCCTATGTCGCCCCGGGTGCCCCACGACGTCCGGGGCGTACATTTGGCCGGTAACAACAAGAACACACAACCTTGCGGACATTGCCTTGAGCGTAATGCTCCGACAGGTAATAGCAAAAGCATCGCGACTTTCCGGGGATATAGGTCCGGACTTGCGGCAACTTTTGTCATATAAAGTCTAATCAGTACATATACGATAAATCTTTCATGGAACTCAAGAGAGTAGTAGTTACGGGACTTGGAGCCATCACTCCTTTAGGTAACGACGTAGACACCACTTGGAGTGCCGCGTTGGCCGGTGTCAGCGGCGCCGCGCCCATCACCCATTTTGACGCATCGCAGTTCAAGACTAAATTTGCCTGCGAAGTCAAGAACTTCAATGCGGCCGAATACTTTGACCGCAAGAAACTGCGCCAGCTTGACCTGTATGCCCAGTATGCCCTCTATGCAGCTCGCCAGGCAGTTGCTGATGCCGGTATCGAGACCGAAGGCGCTATAGACAAAAACCGCGTAGGCGTAATCATCGCAGCCGGTATTGGCGGCCTGCACACCTTTGAGGAGGAAGCCGGATATTATGCAGTTCACGGCGAGCAAAACGGCCCGCAGTATAATCCGTTCTTCATTCCCAAAATGATTGCGGATATCGCCAGCGGCCATGTGTCCATGGAATACGGCTACCATGGCCCTAACTATGGTGTGGTCAGCGCCTGCGCCTCGTCAAACAACGCCATTATCGACGCTTTCAACCTTATCCGTCTGGGCAAGGCTGATGCTATGGTTACAGGCGGTGCCGAGGCTGCCATCTTCCCCGCTGGCGTGGGCGGTTTCAACTCGATGCATGCCCTGTCGACACGCAACGACAGCCCCGAAACGGCTTCGCGCCCCTTCTCGGCTTCGCGTGACGGCTTCGTCATCGGAGAAGGTTCGGTGGTACTGATACTTGAAGAAATGGAACACGCTCTGGCACGTGGCGCCAAGATTTACGGCGAAGTCGCCGGCGGCGGCATGAGTGCGGACGCATACCATATCACAGCGACACATCCCGAAGGTTTGGGCGCGATACTGTCTATGCAGAACGCTCTCGACGATGCAGGGATGACACCCGCAGATATCGACTACATCAACGTACACGGCACCAGCACCGGTGTCGGTGACATCAGCGAAGCCAAGGCCATCATTAAGCTTTTCGGCGAAGATGCTTATCGTCTCAATATTTCTTCGACCAAGAGCATGACCGGACACCTTTTGGGCGCTACCGGCGCTATGGAGGCCATGTTCTCGCTGTTGTCTGTACGTGATGATGTCGTACCCCCGACAATCAACCACGCCGAGGGTGACGATGATCCCGAAATAGATTACAACCTCAATTTCACCTTCAATGAGGCTCAGAAACGCGAAGTGCGTGCGGCCTTGTCCAACTCCTTCGGTTTCGGCGGCCACAATGCCACGGTGATTGTCAAGAAGTTTGTCAAGTAACAACGCATAACGCATCACAGGCCCTGAAAAGAGCGCTCTAAGGCTCCCCGGTCTTCATGACATGCGGGAGCCTTAGGTGTCTCGGTACGAGGCAAAGTTCTGATAGATACGAATTTTCGCCTTGGATGAGGAAAGCAATAGGCCTTTATTGAATGACATTGCCCGTCGCATCAGTCGGATGCATCGGCGGCGATGATTCAATGAAGGAGATGTCCTTCGATGAGTAATGCTTTGAACAATATAAAACACTATCTATCATGGATATTTTGGAAGTGCACGAATACTGCTTGTCGCTGCCTTTTGCGACCGAGGACATGCCGTTCGGCGATGATGTTGTGACCTTGCGCGTGGGCGGAAAGATTTTTGCAATGCTGAATCTCGTTGACACTACGCGTGTGTCTCTGAAATGCGACCCGGATTATGCCGAGAAGTTGCGCGAGCACTATGAGGCCATACGTCCGGCATGGCATATGAATAAACGCCATTGGAACGACGTGGGTCTGGCCGCTGCCGTGCCTTCGCCATTGTTGCGCAGCCTTATTCGACACAGCTACAACTGCGTGGTACGTGGCCTCCCACGTGCCATCCGCGATACTGTTCCGCCTTTGTCCGAGTCTGAGGACTGATTGATGCCGAAAATACAGAGAGGGCGCATTCCGTAATGGAGTGCGTCCTCTCTGTGTGTATGGATTTTTGTCGCTTACTTCTTGAAGTAGCGATTGTACAGGCCTTGGAAACCCTGGCCGTGGCGTGCTTCGTCCTTAGCCATTTCGTGTACGGTGTCGTGGATGGCGTCAAGGTTGAGTTCTTTGGCGCGTCGAGCGATGCGCATCTTGTCGGCGTTGGCACCTGCTTCGGCGGCCATACGCTTTTCGAGGTTGGTCTTGGTGTCCCAAACTACTTCACCGAGTAGCTCGGCAAATTTGGACGCATGTTCGGCCTCTTCGAAAGCGTAGCGCTTGAAGGCTTCGGCAATTTCGGGATAACCTTCGCGGTCGGCCTGACGCGACATGGCCAGGTACATGCCCACTTCGCAGCATTCGCCGTTGAAGTGTGTACGCAGGTCTGTTTTCATTTGTTCGTCGGTGTCAGCGGCGATGCCGATTTCGTGTTCGGTGACAAATTCGAGTGCGCCGGTTTCTTCCATCTCTTTGAATTTGGAGGCAGGAGCGCCGCACAGCGGGCATTTTTCAGGAGCTTCGGTGCCTTCGTATACGTATCCGCATACGGTGCAGATAAATTTCTTTTTCATAATCGTGCTTTTTTTGATGACTTGATAAAGATTTGTATGTGAGGATTTTGTGCTTCGGCCGTTTATGACGGCCGTTTGTACAGCGCAAAGTTACGCACCTTTGTTGAAATATGCAATAGTGGAATGAAAATAATTTTGGAATTAGTCTAATTTTTTTTGTTTTCCAAAAAAACAGATAATTTTTGGGGTATGCCGATGTGTACGAGCCTTAATTGTAGAAGTCATCGCGAGCCAATCTATACAGATATAGGCGTGTTGCTTCATACTCTCAAATATACGGGTGTCACTCTATGGCGCCTAATGCCGTGATGGCTCCGGTCGTGGGGTCGAAAGTCGCGTATGCGGGGGCTTTCTTATCGCTAAATAGGGCGGGATTGATTCCGAAGACTACGCCCAATTGTGCCAGTGTCAGGTCTTTGTGCGTGATGGTAGCTCCGTCGTACGTCAGGGTGACCGATGCTGTGCCGGGTATGGTGTAAGCCAATCCGCCTTTAGGGAAGCGCTTCGGTTCGCCTTTTTCGGTGACGGGCATCTCGGCCTTAGCGATATTTGTCAGCGATATGTATATTGGGGCGCCGCTGAGGTCATCGGCAGGTACTATGCCTTCGGTGGGCGATACCCGAGCCAGAATTTCGCGACTCTCCGCTGTGCCGGGTGTATATGTGAGTGTGGTCACGCGTGTGTACGTCTGTGTCGTGCCTGCAAACATTGCAGTTAGAGCGGCTTCCTGCGCCGCGAGGTTGTCCAGAACCAATTGCATGGCTTTGCCATCGGCCGGCGGGTTGTCGGCATTGCCACTGAGTAGGTCCGAGCGTGTCTCGCGCAGTTCGAAGATGCGTTGGGCGGCTAATTCGGCCTTCTTGGATATGGATGAGCTGCGCGTCATGTCTTGTGTAACGGCTTGACGTGCCGCATCACTTTCCAGTGGGGTGGGCGCTGCATCCACGGCCACGGGTAGGGTCACGGCATTTGTAGAGGCGATGCTGTCGGTGTTCACCGCCAGGGGTATTCCGGTTTCGGTGAGCAGCATTGAGGCAGCGCTGCCGTTTTTAAACTGTACTTGCCAGCGGCTGTCGGCGCCTCCGGGCATACCGCGCGGAATTATGGTGACGCTTTTGACGCGCACGCTATTGGATGGGGTGGTGATGGCATCGGTGATGCCCAGATAGCGTTTGGCGTAATTGCTGAATTCGCCGGGGAGTGTCGCCGTGTGCACGGTCTCTATGGTTATGTCGAGGACGGTGCGCGGAAGGCTGTATACCAGTGCGTATTCGTTGGTTTTGTCGGCGGTGAAGCTGCGCGTGGTCTGTGCTGCCGTGACAAGGGCGGCGCATATCGTCATGGACGTGATAGCTGTGCGTAAGTTGTGCATAAGTCTTACTATTGTCGGGTGATGTAATGTCTGTAAAGGATTATTCGGCGTTGGCTACAAGCGCTATGGCGCGTCCGACGTTGGCGGCTATATCTTCGGACGTAACACCATATTCGCCATGGTTCTCGGCTGCTATTTCTCCGGCAATGCCGTGGATGTAGCACGCCAGGAATGCGGCCATTTCAGGCTTGAAGCCTTGGGCCAGGAAGCCGGTCATAATGCCGGTGAGGACGTCTCCGCTGCCGGGTGTGGCCATAGCCGGTGTGCCCGAGGTGTTGAAAAACACCTTTTCGTCGGGGCGTATTATGGCTGTATATCGGCCTTTGAGCACTATGATGATTTGGTAGTATTTTGCTATTTCAATGGCCTTTTTCAGCCTTGCCTCGTGTGAAAACTGTTTGCCGAAGATACGGTCAAATTCGCCGATGTGCGGAGTGAGTATGGACATCATCGGCAGGTACTCCAGCATGGCCGGGCGTGCGGCGATGCATCCCAGTGCTCCGGCGTCCACCACCACGGGGCGTGGAGCGGCGCTCATTGTCTTTAGAAAACGGCCCACGGCTTCGGCCGTATCATCGTTGACATCGAGTCCCGGGCCTATGCCGAAGGCACTGTAATGCGATTCGTGCGGGATATCGGTAAGGTGTTCCCGGCCGCTGTCGGCACGCATCATGGCCGAAGGCACGGCACATTGTACGGTGTTATAGAGGCTTTGGGGGCCGTAGACGGTGACCTTCCCGGCACCGGAACGCAGGCATCCGCGAGCCGCCAAGACGGCGGCGCCGCCCATGCCGTGGCTTCCGCCGGCAATGAGTGCATCGCCGTAGTTGCTCTTATTGGACCACGGGTCGCGCGGTCGCAGGTAGCGCCGTACGTCCTTGCCTTGCACCATCCAGTAAGAGAGGGGGGCATTACGCACGGCTGTACTGTTGAGGCCGATGTCGAGCAACTTCCATTGTCCTACGGCCACGGCATTGTCCTCGATGAAGAAAGATAGACGCGGTGCTCCCAGGGCTAAGGTAAGCCCGGCGTGCACCATGTCGTTTCGTGGCGTATCGCCGTTGAATCCATCGAGCAATCCCGAGGGAAGGTCTATGGAGATGATGAAAGCTCCGCTGCAGTTGAGATTTTGAGCCAAAAGCTGGAATGGCCTCGGCATGGGGCGGTTGAGTCCGCTGCCAAAAATCCCGTCGATGATGATTGTATCCGCCGGGGGTTCGGGGAAGGTGAAAGGCGTTTCGCCGGTCACCTCGTGCAGTGTGTGCGAAGCTTCGCACGCGGCCAAGCGATCGCGCATCAGCTTGCATTCGGGGCACAATCGATTGCCTCCGATGTTGAAGAGGTAAACCTCCGGAGCATATCCACGGGAGGCCAGCAGGCGGGCGGTTTCGAGGGCGTCCGCACCATTTTTCCCCCATCCTGCGAACACCATCAGCGGGGTGCTGTCGCTGCAATACCCGGCCACTTCGTCAGCGATGGCGCGTGCTGCACGCTCCACCAGCTGGACCGAGGTCACGCCATCGTTGTCGATGGTATATTTCTCTATCTCTTTTATATCGTTGTTAGACAGTATTTTCATTGTGCGAGTTTTGCTTGTTTCATGGGGCGGCGACACCTCCGGCCAACGTCCCCTATTCATTACTGCAAAAATACAACAATTTGGGCAGAGTGAAAAAACTAAAGTCAAAGCGACAACGCAATTTTCAGCGTGTTTAAGA
>ULSH01064496.1_pt1 | contig 16843 bp, 10 predicted proteins | sample 1956151 | NCBI WGS metagenome assembly ULSH01 (sample SAMEA4835702, study PRJEB28245) | human gut metagenome | biome: gut microbiome; material: fecal sample | place: Denmark | collected 2008 | reverse complement strand
TTTTTAGTGGCTTAGTAGATATATATGCTTTGTAAGAAAAGTATAGCGAAATCGAGATTTTAATGCAAAGGTGTAGGCGGATAGAGTTTGTATGCCGTCGCCCAGGAATAGGGGGAGTATATTACTTTGCAGAAAATTGCTAAAATATAAAAGCTGCACGTCTGTTCGTTCTTGACAGGCGTGCAGCTCTTTTACTGTTAATTATTTATGATTGGGTTGAATAGCGTTTATTTCTCCGGAATGAAATTCTCGAAAATAATATTGTTGGCTATGCCGTTAAGCGCAGTTCGCATTTCGTTACTGCGTACCGTCCAAGCAAGTACGGGGAGCTTTGAACGATTTACATACTTGTTTGGCAAGTTTTCCGCTTTGTACGAAACAAAGTCCGGTTTTGCCAATTTATTAAAATGTAATGTCTTAAGCAGGTATCGTTTAAAACGTCCCTTCAAATCCGCTTTGGTAAAGAAGCAAGATAGGATGCCTCGGGGAGCATCGGGAAGCTTGTTTTTAAAATACTCTATAGAGAACGGGTTAAACGATTGCAATGCGTATTTGCCGTTATAATCCTTCAACAGTGAAATTGTTTTTTCTTCCAATGCGCCTACGCCGGATTTACTTTTAATCTCTATTAGAAGAGGAACTTTGCCGTCCACGCAGGACAAAAATTCTTCAAAAGTGGGGATAGAAAATTCGGTAGGCTTCTTTTCTCCGTTTACCAATCTCAGTTCCTTAAGCATTGCGCTTGACGAATTTTCTATAAAGCCGTCTTTGCCGGTCATTCTGCCTAAGGACGAATCGTGAAACACTACAAGTTCGCCGTCATCCGTGATGTGCAAATCCATTTCTATCGGAAATCCGTGTTCGATAGCGTTCTCGAATGCGCCTATGGAATTTTCGGGAAGTTCGGCGTTATGTAGTCCTCTGTGCGCAACAGGGGTAGATAATAACCATTGAATATCTTTCATTTATATCTCCATAAGTCAATATCAAAATTTCTTCATTCATTCTAACATATCTTATGTCGTCAATACAAATAAAATCTGCGAGTCGACATAAAAAATTTTGTTTTTTTTAAATTTTAATTGCAATTTTGACTAATTTATTGTATACTAATCGCAAGAATTTTCTTAATCACGGTGTTGTGATTTAACGAAGGCTTTATTTTTGTTTAAATATCGGCAAATGTTAAATCAATTCTCGTAGCTAATTTTTTCGGAGATATTACCATAGTTTATGAACAGGCAGAGTAAAATCAGAAATTTTTGCATTATAGCGCATATCGATCACGGCAAGTCTACGTTGGCAGACAGACTTATGGAAGTTACCGGCACCGTTGCAAAACGAGATATGGAAGATCAGCTGCTCGATAGTATGGATATAGAGAGAGAACGAGGCATTACCATAAAGCTTACCCCGGTTAAAATGAATTACGTTAAAGATGGCGAAACTTATGAACTTAACCTTATCGATACTCCGGGACATATAGACTTTAATTACGAAGTCAGCCGATCGCTTGCAGCTTGTGAGGGAGCTTTGCTTATAGTGGACGCCACTCAAGGCGTTGAGGCGCAAACCCTCGCCAACGTATATTTAGCCATAGATAACGATTTGACCATATTGCCTGTAATAAACAAGATAGATCTTCCTTCTGCCGATCCGGAAGGAGCAAAGCAAGAGGTCGAAGAGCTTGTAGGCTTGGACACTTCGCTTTCGCCGCTTGTCAGCGCAAAAGAAGGTATAAATATCGAAGAGGTGCTTGAAAAAGTCGTCGATTATTTTCCTGCGCCCAAAGGCAAAGAGGATGCTCCGCTCAAGGCGTTGATTTTTGACTCGTATTACGACAATTACAAAGGGGCGGTTTGTCTTGTAAGGATAAAGGACGGCAGCGTTAAAGTGGGCGATAAGATAAAGATGATGTCTACGGGCGCCGTTTACGACGTTACGGAAGTGGGCGTGTTTACGCCGAAGGCTATGCCGTCGGAGCGGCTCGACGCCGGTGAAGTCGGTTACATATGCGCAAGTATAAAGAACGTTTCCGAAACGGCTCCGGGCGATACTATTACCGATGCGCTTAATCCTTGCGCAGAGCCTTGCCCGGGTTACAAAAAGGTTTTGCCGGTTGTTTATTGCGGCATTTTCCCCGTTGACGGAAGCAAATATAACGACCTGAGAGATGCGCTCGAACGTTTGAAACTTAACGACGCTGCACTCTATTACGAACAAGAGAATTCCGCAGCTCTCGGATTCGGATTCCGTTGCGGCTTTTTGGGGCTGCTCCATATGGAAATTATAGAGGAGCGGCTTGAGAGAGAGTTTAACCTTGATCTTATTACGACTGCTCCCGGCGTTAATTACAACGTATACAAGACTAACGGCGATATGCTGACGGTAACAAACCCGAGCAATTTACCTAATCCTCAAGAAATAGACCATATCGAGGAGCCTGTAGTAAATGCCGACATTTATACGCCGCCCGAGTACATCGGCGGCATAATGGAGCTGTGTCAAAACAAAAGAGGCGAATATATAGATATGGTTTATCTTGACAAAAACAGAGTTAAGATGAGATACGTTATGCCTCTTAACGAAATAGTTTACGACTTTTTCGATTCGCTTAAGTCCCGAACGAGAGGATATGCGAGTCTCGATTACGAAATAAAAGGATACAGACCGAGCGATTTGGTAAAAATGGATATTATGCTTAACGGTGACGTTTGCGATGCGCTCAGTATTATTGTTCATAGGGACAAAGCGTATTCGAGGGGCAGAATGCTTGCCGAAAAGTTAAAAGACGTCATACCTCGTCAACAGTTCGAGATACCTATACAGGCTTCTATAGGGGGGAAAGTCATAGCGAGAGAAACCGTCAAAGCAGTGCGTAAAGACGTTTTGGCAAAGTGCTACGGCGGCGATATTTCCCGAAAAAAGAAACTGCTCGAAAAACAAAAAGAGGGCAAAAAACGTATGCGACAGGTAGGCACGGTACAAGTGCCCAGCGAAGCGTTTATGTCTGTATTAAAGCTTGACGACGATAATTGATAATTAGATTCACAGACGGCTCAAGTTATATAGTATAGTGCGGAAATTGTTTATACGTATGGCCGTTTTCTGTTTGTTATGACTTCGGCGCATTTGCGGAATTAAATAATTACGGTTTTAGAAGTAATCTGAAAATTCAACGAAACGATATAGACCGACAACTTGTTTTGAGGATGAGCGTAGCGGTTTAATCTGCTATGCGAATGAACTTCTGCATGGAAAAAACGGCATTAAGACGAACAATGTCGCAGCGACAACGGCTTTTGCAGATTGCGGCAACCCGGACATAAGAGTTCGATGCTAAGAATTTCGACATGCGACGCTTTTGCCGTAGACTAAAAGTGTTAAAGTGCTGCCGTAGCATTTGTCGCAGATTTTCGTATAGGTATATATTTTTACGTAAAATGTTTATTTACGCTACCGTCGACGTCGCAGACATAAGGAGAAAAAGTGGCAGGAATTTACATACATATACCGTTTTGCAAACAGAGGTGTACGTATTGCGCATTCGTATCCGGTGCGCCGCTTTTTTGCAGACGAAAATATGTCGAAGTCCTAAAGAAAGAAATAGAAAGTAGACTCGATAAGTGGGTGAGCGTCGATACCGTTTACGTGGGTGGCGGCACACCGTCCATGTTGGAAAGAGGGATGCTTAAGGAGATATTCGATTCGTTATCAAAGGCTTGCGATATGCGTGCAAAGGAAATAACGGTAGAATGTAATCCCGATTCGGTAGATAAAGAATTTTGCGACGAGATAATTTCTGCGGGAGTAAATCGAGTCAGCATAGGACTGCAAACTGCCAATGACAAACTGCTTAAATGCGTAAACAGACCGCACGATCTATCGAGTTTTTTGCGTGCATGGGAATCGCTTTCGCCCATAAAAAACAAAAGCGTAGATATAATGATGGGGCTTCCGGGGCAGACGATAGAGGACCTTGCGTCTACCGTCGATTTTGTGACCGGACTTAACCCGCAGCATATATCGGCGTATTCGCTTACCGTTGAGGACGGCACCGTGTTAAAAGAGTCGGGATTTGTCGTCGACGAAGACGGCGAGGCGGATATGTACGACGTAATGTCGGACATCCTAAACAAAAAAGGCTACCGCAGATACGAAGTCAGTAATTTTTGTTTGCCCGGTTACGAGAGTAAACATAATAGTTCTTATTGGGATTTGTCCGACTACTACGGCTTCGGCGTTTCTGCACATTCGCTCGTAAAAGGCGTACGAATAGCAAATACCGACGACTTCGATAAGTATGTAGGCGGTGATTTTGTTGCGAGTAAGGAAAAATGCGACTTCGCCGAAGAATACATTATGCTGTCGCTGCGAACGGCTGCAGGACTAAGCATTTCCCGACTGTTCGACTTCGGATTTGACATACTTAACGAACGGAAAGAGCAGATAGAGCGGTTGGTGCTTTCCGATCTTATTTATATAGACGGCGATCGTATAAAGCTTTCCGATAAAGCTTTTTACGTTATGAACGATATTATAACAGATCTCATGTAAAGGCTTCTAATGCGACGATTTTCGTCATAGTTTCCACCGGGAGACTTTTATTGCCTCGTAGCCGAGTGCGAAAGTGTTGCGCAGACGCTGTTTTTTATCCAAGAATGTGTTATGAATTTTTGGCGTCGGCATGTAGACGATGTCGGTATGCTTATAAATAATCGTGATATGCGCTTAGATTGCGGATTAGAGAAAAATGCGGATAAATCGGTCGGTGCATTGACGTTAACGTCAAGGTAGCAGCCGTAATTCGGCGCCGATTGCCATGACAATCGGATTAAAGCCGGTTATATTACGATAAAACTCATTATAAATTGTCTTTATGTCGCTTTTTCAAAAAGTATATTTGTTTCGATGGCGAAAGACCTTAAATGTATTTTCCGAAAGAAAGAAAACATGTGCGGAGGATTACTATGAAAGAATACCGAATTCCGGTAGAGTTGCTCGATTGTAAAGTTAATGAAACGGAGTTGAAAGCAGACGAAGATTTTATTAAGGGAAATAAACAAAATATAATCGACGAATTAAGCAAAATCGGAATAATTGCCGAAATACAATCTTATTTTGTCTGACCTACGGTTATAACGTAATCAATTCGAATTGTTTATCATTGAAAAAAAGTTGAAGATTTTAAGTCGGAGCTTTCCTTGACAACGAAAACGCCTGTTCGCTGTTACTTTGATAAAAAAAGCAGTTTTTTGCGTAGAAATTCCGAGAAAAAGTCGAGAAGTCGTCGGCTTAAAAAGCTGCCTGAACAAGACGGCAATGATTTGATAATTGTACCGGGCAAGAACACAAAAAACGAGTACGAAACGTGCAATTTATCCGTGGCGGCAAATATGCTTGTCGTCGGCAGTTCCGGTTCCGGTAAAAGCAATTTTTTGTATGCCGTAATTACCTCGCTGGTATTTAACCGTTCACCGGAAAATTTGAAATTACTTTTAATAGCGACTACGAAACCGAATTTACGGCGTTTTGCGGACTGCCGCATCTTATTGCCGAACCTGTCGTCGAAGTCGCAAATATTCAAAACGTATTCAGTCTCCTTATGCTTCGCTTGAAGTCGTAAAGAACGCTGTAGAATATGCAAAAGAACATTTCGACTGAGAATGTTTTGCTTAGTGCGAAAAACGTGTTTCTGATATAAGTACGTTATAGGATAAGTATTATTGCGGAATAAGTATAATTCAGGGATTTCAATCGTCATCCCTGAGTTTTTCGATGCCTTTGCGGAGGGAAATATTGCATTTGGAATACGTCGTTTGGGATAAAGAACTCCGGTTGCAGTAAAACGGTGAAGGCGTTATGTACGAAAAAAACAGACAACGGAAAAAACTTCTGCCGATTGTTTGACAACCGGCTATGCGATGAATTATAATGCGCAGGTCGGGTTTTTGCCCGGCGCAACGATAACGAAGGAAGAAGCGCACATGCCTCAGTTGATTAAGTCGCTCAAGACGTACAAAAAAGAATACATTCTGTCAGACCTTATGGCAGGGTTGATGGTAGCAATTATAGCGTTGCCGTTATCCATCGCATTGGGAATACAATCGGTGCCGCAAAGCGTTAGCGCAAACGGCATCGGGTACGGAATAGTTACGGCGATTATAGCCGGATTTCTTATTTCCGCATTCGGAGGCAGTCCGTATCAAATAGGCGGTCCGACTGCTGCTTTTGTAGTTATACTTTTCGGCTACTTAAGTAATCCCGATATAGGTCTTATAGGACTTGCGCTTTCAGGCGCTGCGGCAGGCGTTTTGTTGATTCTGTTAGGTATACTAAAAGCCGGTAACGTAATGAAGTTTTTTCCGTACCCGATTACTATAGGCTTTACGACGGGTATCGGTATTACGCTAATTCTCGGACAAGTCAAAGATTTTTTCGGTTTGACAGTGTCGCCGTGTTCGGCGCTCGGTATCGAAGCTCTGAATAACGGCGGAGTAGGTAAGTTGATCGGCATTATCGGAGGAATAGGGAGCTTTGACGTAGCGACGGCGATAGTGGCTGCTTGCGGACTTGCATGCGTGATATTTTTGCCAAAGCTCAGCAAAAAAATTCCTGCGTCGTTTGTTGCGCTCATCGTCTGCACTTTGCTGACGTTGCTGCTTAACGAGTGTTTTGGTGCGAGCGTGGCTACAATAGGTTCTCGTTACGGCGATATAAAAGCAGGATTCGAACTGCCCGATTTTTCGTCGTTAAAAGATATAAAGTTAGGTTCGCTTATTGTTCCTACGATAGTAATTACTTTCTTGTGCGCTATCGAAAGCCTTTTGTCTGCTACCGTGGCTGCGGGGATGACGGGGACAACGTTCGACGCCAATCAGGAACTTATCGGGCAGGGAATAGCCAATATAGGTTCGTCGCTTTTGGGCGGGTTACCTGCGACGGGAGCTATTGCCCGAACGGCGGCAGGTATAGAAAACGGCGCAAAAAGTCCGATTTGCGGTATGACACATGCCGTTGTGATACTGATAATGTATTTTGCCCTTATGGGTGTAATGAAGTTTGTGCCGCTTGCCGTATTTGCGGCAATACTCGTGTCGGTGGCTATAAATATGAGTCGTTTCCGACTGTTTGCAAAACTTGCTGCGTTCGGCAAACGAGATACGGCGATTTTGATTGTGACGTGCTTGTTGACTGTGGTGCTTGATCTTACGTACGGCGTAATCGGAGGTATTGCGCTTGCGCTTATTCTTAACGTAAAAAGTTTCAAAAAAGGTCTTTCCGTGACGCAAGAAGAGGGTACGATTAAGGTAAAGGGTTCCGTTTTCTTTGTCAATTACTCCGGGTTTATGAAAGCAATCGAAGCGACTTCCGCATGCGAAAACGTAATTATCGACTTGACGGACGTATATTCCATAGACGAATCGTCGCTTGAAAAACTCGGTAGCGTTATTAAAAAAATGCGTATCGACGCTAAAACGGTGCAAGTAATCGGAGCGAAGAATTCCGTAAAAAATCACGTAGACAAATACTTGGAACATTTCAGCAAATAATCGTTTTTTTGCAACAATTCCATATCGTTAAATTATATATTTGTTATCGCAAATTCGTTGCGTTTTAAAAGCAGAACGGCTTGCGACGATAGCGACATATAGCGACATAAAAGAAATTTGAAACGACCGGAACGAATACGATTCTCTTACTATGCAGAGAGTCGCATTTTTGTTTTGTATGCAAGCTAAATTCGAACGCTGCATTTTTTCTGCAAAATGCCGTGACGTGGGCGAAGAGCATATACAAATCGCTGCAGGCATACTTAAAATTTGTCGATTTTCGATAGGATATGCGTTAAATCTCATTTTGATAAGTCGCCTTGATTCGCCGTGTCCAGGCTTCTGCATATTAACCGTTCAAAGCGAATGACAGGCGTTATCGTCCGAAGTTCGGAACATTCGGTATTATATTTATCACAATATTTGCGGTCGATGTAGAGTGCCATCCGTGAGATAACTTCTGTCGTTGCCTTTTGACGAATCGGGAGGAATAACGTCGAAAAGTGAGATTGTGTAAACGAGCAAAAACAAAAATGCAACAAAAAAATTTCGGAAAAAATATTTTTGACTTTTTTTGGTTTAAATCACTTGACATTTATTGCCAAAAAGTAGTACATTTAAAAAATGCGTATTATGCGGAGTTTCTGCTTTTGACGGAAACCTGCTCCAAAAAAAGGAGATTATAAATGTCCGAAAGAACCATAAGAAAGGTAAAGTACGGCAACAGCGAAAGACTTTCGTTTGCTCAGGTGCAGGAAGTTATCGAGATGCCGCAGCTTATCGAAGTCCAGAAGGCGTCTTACAATGAATTTTTAGAGCATGGTATAGACGAAGTTCTCAAAGATTTTTCGCCGATTACAGACTTCTCGGGTAGGATTGCACTTCATTTCCTCGATCATCATCTCGACGGAAAATCCAAGTACACCGAAAAAGAATGTAAAGACAGAGACGCAACTTTTGCCACTGCGCTTAAAGTCCGTGTAAGATTAGAGATTTACGGCGAAAACGGCGAAGTGGAAAACGCCATCGAACAAGACGTGTTTATGGGCGATTTCCCGCTCATGACGCCTAACGGTTCGTTTATTATTAACGGTGCGGAACGTGTAGTCGTAAGTCAGCTCGTTCGTTCTCCCGGTGTAGTATTCGATCTTCAAAAGGATCCCAAGACCGGCAAGGCGTACTATATGGCAACAAATATTCCTTCTCGAGGCGCTTGGCTCGAATTCGAAGAAGATTCGCAAGGGCTTTTGTGGGTACATGTAGACCGTACGCGTAAAGTTCCCGCATCGGTACTTCTTCGTGCTTTGTCCGCTACTCAGCCCGAAGAAAACAAATTCGGTACGGACGAAGACATAACAAAGCTTTTCCACGACAGCGAGCTTATCCGCAATACGTGTGAAAAAGATCCTACCAAGACGGAAGAGGAAGCTCTCATAGAACTTAACCGCAAACTCCGTCCCGGCGAAGTTCCCAACGTAGACAGTATACGAGGCTACTTCGAAGGACTTATGTTCGATCGTCGTAAGTACGATCTCAGCAGAGTCGGTAGATATAAATTCAACAAAAAACTTGCTTTGAGAGCAAGAATAGCCGGACAGGTCGCAAACGGTGACGTTATCGACGACGACGGTGTTTTGTACGTTAAAAAAGGCGAGGTGATCGACGAAGAAACCGCCTATCGTATTCAAAACGCAGGTATAAACGAAGTCGACATCGTGGTTTCCTCCGAACCGTATCATCATGTAATCACCGGCAATAACATGGTAGAGCTTAACGGTTATGTGTCGTGCAATCCCAAAGATCTCGGCATTAACGAAATGGTACATTATCCCACGCTTAAGAAGCTTATCGACGAAGCGGAAGGTTCCGAAGAAGTTTTGATGGGACTTATCGCAAAGAACGTCGATAACCTTATCGTTAAGCATATTCTCATAGACGACGTAATAGCTACCGTAAATTACCTTATCGGTCTCAGATACGAGATAGGTTCGGTAGACAATATAGACCACCTTGCCAATCGTCGAGTTCGTTCGGTAGGCGAGTTGCTTCAAAATCAGTTCCGTATCGGTATCGCAAGACTGGAGAGAGTTATCAGGGAGAGAATGCAAATTCAGTCGGATGCAGAACTTACTCCGCAAAACCTTATCAATATCCGTCCCGTGTCAAGTGCGATTAAAGAGTTCTTCGGTTCCAGCCAGTTGTCTCAGTTTATGGACGAGACAAATCCCATAGCGGAGCTTACGCACAAACGTAAGTTGTCTGCGCTCGGCCCCGGCGGACTTAACAGAGAACGTGCTTCTTTCGAAGTTCGAGACGTTCACTATACGCATTATTCTCGTCTTTGCCCCATAGAGACTCCCGAAGGACAGAACATAGGACTTATATCATCGCTTTCGTCTTACGCTCGCATCAACGAGTACGGCTTTATCGAAGCTCCGTATCGTATGGTGGACAAAAAGAACAAGAGAGTCGTTCCCGGACCCGAAGGCGTAAGATACCTTGCTGCAGACGAAGAAGACAGATACAGAGTGGCGCAAGCTACGGAGCCGCTTGACGAAAACGGCTGGTTCGTTAACGAACGTGTGCTTATGCGCTACAGAGAAGACATAGCGGAAATTTCTCGTGACGAAATAGATTATATAGACGTTTCTCCACGACAGATGATATCCGTCGCTACTGCGCTTATACCTTTCCTTGAAAACGACGATACCAACCGTGCGCTCATGGGATCCAACATGCAGCGACAGGCAGTTCCCTTGCTTAAACCCGAATCGCCCATTGTCGGAACGGGTATGGAGCATCGTATAGCGTACGACTCAGGCGTAATGGTAATCGCTCGCAAGGGCGGCAAAGTCGTATACGTAGACGCAGACGAAATCAAGATCGAGGAAGAAGACGGAACGATAGCTTCGTATACCATGAAGAAATTCCAGTCGTCCAACCAAGGTACTTGCATTAACCAACGTCCCATAGTAAGTAAAAATCAGGTTATAAAAGCTGGCGAAGTTTTGGCGGACGGACATTCGACCAACGGCGGCGAGCTTGCCCTCGGCAGAAACATTTTAGTAGGTTTCATGTCGTGGGAAGGTTATAACTACGAGGACGCTATACTTATCAGCGAAAAGATCGTTAAAGACGACGTGTTTACTTCCATTCACATCGAAGAGCACGAAACCGAAGCTAGAGACACTAAGCTCGGCGAAGAGGAAATAACCAGAGATATTCCCAACGTCGGTGACGATGCGCTCAAAAACCTCGACGAAGACGGTATTATACGTATCGGCGCCGAGGTCGATTCCGGCGATATATTGGTAGGTAAGGTTACGCCTAAGGGCGAGACCGAACTTACTCCCGAGGAGAGATTGCTTCGAGCCATATTCGGCGAAAAGGCGAGGGAAGTCAGGGATACTTCGCTCAGAGTTCCTCACGGCGAAGGCGGTATAGTAGTAGACGTAAAAGTATTTACGAGAGCCAATAGAGACGAAATGAGCCCCGGCGTAAACAAGCTCGTCAGAGTTTACATTGCTCAAAAACGTAAGATATCCGTCGGTGACAAAATGGCGGGCAGACACGGTAACAAGGGCGTAATTTCTCGTATTTTACCGCAAGAAGATATGCCGTTTATGGCAGACGGTACTCCCCTTCAGATAGTGCTTAACCCCCTCGGCGTACCCTCCCGAATGAACATAGGTCAGGTACTCGAAGTGCATCTCGGACTTGTTGCCAAAGCGCTCGGATGGAAGGTGGCAACGCCGACCTTTGACGGTGCGCTCGAAAGCGATATACACGATTTGTTGGAGCAGAACGGTTTTATAACCGACGGTAAAGTGGACGGCAAAATTCAGATGTACGACGGCAGAACCGGCGAACCTTTCGAAAATCGCTCCACGGTAGGCTATATGTACATGATAAAACTTATTCACCTTGTAGACGATAAGATTCACGCTCGTTCTACCGGACCGTACTCTCTCGTAACGCAGCAGCCTTTAGGCGGCAAGGCGCAATTCGGCGGACAACGTTTCGGAGAAATGGAAGTTTGGGCATTGTATGCATACGGCGCAGCCAACATTTTGCAAGAAATAATGACTGTAAAATCCGACGACGTGGTAGGCAGAGTAAAGACTTACGAGTCTATAGTAAAAGGTCTTAATCTCAACGAACCCGGCATTCCCGAATCGTTTAAGGTACTTATCAAGGAGTTGCAGTCTCTTGCTCTCGACGTCAAAGTTCTTACCGAAAATCACGAAGAGATTGCTATTCGCGAGCTTATGGAAGATAACGAGGAACTCGACGAGCATATGCCCAAGTACGAAAGAGGCAGCGTAACCTTTGACGACGAAATTTCCATCGGCAAAGAAGACGCATTCGACGGCGATCTCGGTTCCGAGCACGAACCCGTAGACATACTTGCAGACGACGATACGTTCGATTTCGACGTGGACGATCCGTTTGCCGATTCCGACGTGGATGAGAACGAAGACATATTCGGTCTCGATATTCACGACGATAACGACTAAGGGTAGGAGGAAGTAATAATGTTTGAATTAAACAATTTTGACTCGATGCAAATCGCAATTGCCGGACCTAACAAAATCAGAGAATGGTCGCACGGCGAGGTTACCAAGTCCGAAACGATTAACTACCGTACCCAAAAACCCGAAAGAGACGGTTTGTTCTGCGAACGTATCTTTGGACCTACCAAGGATTGGGAGTGTTATTGCGGAAAATATAAGAGAGTGAGATATAAAGGAGTTATCTGCGACAAGTGCGGCGTAGAAGTTACCAGAGCAAAGGTGCGTAGAGAGCGTATGGGACACGTAGAGCTTGCCGCTCCCGTGACGCATATCTGGTATTTTAGAGGCGTGCCGAGTCGTATAGGTTTGCTACTGGATATTCCCCCCAAAGCGCTTGAGCAAGTCGTATACTTCGCTTCGTTCATAGTGCTCGATCCCGGGGAGACCGAATTGCAGTATAAGCAAGTCCTTTCGGATGCGCAAGTGCTTTCTTTCCAGGAACAGTACGGACCTAAGGCGTTCAGAGTCGGTATGGGTGCCGAAGCAGTAAAAGAAATGCTTTCGAGAGTGGACCTTAAAAAGGAGTACGACGAAGTTAAGGCTATTGTAGAAAACTCCACAGGTCAGAAGAAAGTAAAAGCCATTAAGCGTTTGGATATCCTTGACGCATTCCTTAAAAACGGCACGGATCCCACGTGGATGGTACTTGACGTTCTTCCCGTACTTCCGCCCGAACTCAGACCCATGGTTCAGCTTGACGGCGGCAGATACGCAACCAGCGACTTAAACGATTTGTATCGCAGAGTCATCAATCGTAACAACAGATTGAAAAAGCTTTTGGAGATACAGGCGCCCGATATTATAATCCGTAACGAAAAACGTATGCTTCAGGAAGCCGTTGACTCGCTTATCGATAACGGCAGACGAGGCAAGGCGGTTTCAGGAGCAGGTAACAGAGAACTTAAATCTCTCAGCGGACTACTCAGAGGTAAACAGGGTAGATTCCGTCAAAACCTTCTCGGAAAACGTGTAGACTACTCCGGACGTTCGGTTATAGTAGTAGGTCCCGAATTAAAGATGTATCAGTGCGGTCTTCCCAAGGAAATGGCGCTCGAACTCTTTAAGCCGTTCGTAATGCACCAACTCGTAGCTCAGGGCAAAACGCACAACATCAAGACTGCAAAACGTATAGTTGAGAGAGCGGGCAAAGAGGTTTGGGGCGTTCTCGAAGGAGTTATCAAGGAGCATCCCGTGCTTTTAAACCGTGCGCCCACACTTCACCGTCTCGGCATACAGGCGTTTGAACCCGTACTTGTCGAAGGCAGAGCTATAAAGCTTCATCCGCTTGCGTGCGGCGCATTTAACGCCGACTTCGACGGCGACCAGATGGCAGTGCACGTACCTCTTTCTATAGAAGCGAGAGCAGAGGCAAGGTTCTTGATGCTCGCCACAAACAACATTCTAAAGCTCAGTGACGGCAGACCGGTATGTTCGCCCACGCAGGATATGGTACTCGGATGTTTCTATCTTACCATTTCCAAGCAGGGAGCTAAGGGCGAAGGTAAAATCTTCTGTGACAAAGATGAAGCCAAGATGGCATACGCTAACAAAGAAATCGAGCTTCAGAGTAAAATCTGGGTTAGAGTAACCAGAGAAATTGACGGTAAGCCCGTTTCTAAACGTGTTCAAACCACCGTCGGCAGAATTATATTTAACGAAATTATTCCGCAGGATCTCGGTCTTAAATTGTACGAAGCCGAAGACGGCTCTATAAAGCATGGCGACGCATCCAATCCCTTTACTTTGGAAATCGACGTATGCGTGGATAAGTCGAAATTGCAAGAGATAGTAGATACTACCTTTAAGCTTAAGGGCGCAACCGAAACCGTTAAAGTTTTGGACAGCATAAAATCGCTCGGTTATAAATATTCTACCATCGGCGCAATAACCACGTCCGTATTCGATATGAACATACCCAAAGAAAAGAAGGGTATTTTGGACGAGGCGGAAAAGAGAGTTATAAACATCGAAAAACTTTACGATAGAGGTCTTATGACCGAAGACGAAAAGTACAAGCTCGTTGTCAACGAGTGGACGGTAGCAAACGACGAAGTAACGAAAGCGCTCAAAAAGACGCTCGACAAGTTTAACCCGATCAACATGATGGCAGTATCCGGTGCACGTGGTAGCATGAAACAGATTGCTCAGCTTTCCGGTATGCGTGGTCTTATGACTAACCCGCAAGGTAAAACTTTGGAAATTCCCGTTCGTTCGTCTTTCCGAGAAGGTCTTTCGGTTTTGGAATATTTCATTTCTTCTCACGGCGGACGAAAAGGTCTTGCGGATACCGCACTTAAGACTGCGGACTCGGGATACCTTACTCGTCGATTGGTAGACGTATCTCAGGACGTTATAGTAAGAGAAGACGATTGTTGCGAAGGATTTGCTCCCAAGGGCGTATACACTACGGCAATCATGGAAGGAAATCAGGTTATAGAGTCGCTTGCCGATCGTCTCAACGGCAGATATGCCGCTCAAGACGTAATTAATCCGACTACAGGCGCCGTAATGGTAAAATGTAACGAGTTTATTACCGAGGATATGGCAAAGGCTATTCAGAACGCAGGTATCGAGGGCGTTACCATACGTACCGTTCTTACCTGTAAGAGCAAACACGGCGTTTGCGTAAAATGCTACGGCAAAGACATGTCAGGTTCTACGCCGGTACGTATCGGCGAGGCAGTTGGTATCATCGCAGCTCAGTCTATAGGCGAGCCGGGTACTCAGCTTACCATGCGAACGTTCCACACCGGCGGTGTCGCAGCTGCCGAAGATATAACCAGAGGTCTTCCGAGAGTCGAAGAATTGTTCGAAGCTCGTAAGCCCAAGGGCGTAGCTATAGTCGTAGAACACGGCGGCACAGTTTCCATTATCGAAAAAGACGGAAAGCGTGACATCATCGTTAAGTGCGAAAACGAAAAAGAAGAATCTTATTCCATACCTTACACCGCAAAACTCAAGCCCATTATCAGTGAGGGTTGTACGGTTATGGCAGGCGACGCACTTACCGAAGGTCCTATCAATCCGCACGATATTCTTCGTACCAAAGGACGTAAGTACGTTCAGGACTATATTCTTAGAGAAGTTCAATCGGTATATCGAAGCCAAGGCGTTCAGATAAACGACAAGCACATCGAAGTTATTGTCAGACAGATGCTTAAAAAGGTCAGAGTCGAAGATAGCGGTGATACCGAATTCCTCCCCGGCGCAATGGTTGACCTCTCGGCATTCGACGAGGTGAACACTCACACTATGGAAAATTACGGCAGACCCGCAGTCGCAAAACACACCTTGCTCGGTATCACAAAAGCGGCACTTGCTACCGAATCTTTCCTTTCGGCAGCATCCTTCCAGGAAACGGCAAGAGTGCTTACCGAAGCGGCTATCAAAAACAAAGTCGATCCGCTTATCGGTCTTAAGGAAAACGTCATTATCGGTAAGCAGATACCTGCAGGTACCGGCATGAAGCGTTACAAGCGTATTTATCCCGAAGACGTAAGAGTGAAGGACGATCAAACGTTTGATTCCGAAGTTACGGACGGCGAAGAAGATGCAAACGCCTAAAGTAACGTCAAAGGATAAGGACGCTGTTAAGACACAGGAACAGATAAAAAAAGAGAAACAGCGCAAAGAGGCAGAAGCCTTCAAACGTAAGTATTTTGACTTTTACGACGATGTAAAAATATCGGTAAAAGAAGATTGGTAAATTTAAAAATCCGTCGCAGATAGCGACGGATTTTTAACGCTTAAATACAGTTTATTATAATGCATAAAAACAGGCACGTTCGATTTTTGGTGTCAAAAACTTAAATACGTATCGATGTTTTTATGTTTATCTTTCCGAATTGTAATTATAGTAATGCGTAGACGAATTTATAAAGTCATCGAAGTTGTATAGAGACGGAGGCATGGTTATCAGCCATTTTGCCGCTTTTATTGCGCCTAAAGCGAATAGTTTGCGACTTAGCGCCGTATGAGTAACGGTGATTATTTCGTCATCTAATCCGAATGTTATCGTATGCTGTCCTATAACCGAACTCAGTCGCAGCGAATGGATTGCCTTTGCTCCCGAAGCTTCTTTTAACATAAGGGCAGTTCCCGATGGCGCATCTTTTTTTGAGCGGTGGTGCGTTTCTACAATTTCACAATCGGCTATTCCTTTTAAATCTTTGCACATCTGCATTATCAGATGTATGCCTATGCTCATATTGCCAGACATAAGCACGGCGTGGCGAGTTGCACATTTGCGGATTTCTTCGATTTGCGATTGGTTGTGTCCGGTGGTTGCGATAACAACAGGGCAGCTCATTTTATCTGCAAGTTTAATTACTTTGGACGTCGCCGCCGGCGATGAAAAATCGATTATTACGTCGGCGCCGCACTTGTCTGTATGGCGGCTGTCGGCACCGCCTACAAGAGCAAAGTCGTCCGGCAAACATTCCGTAATCGTCTTGCCCATTTTGCCGGAAATGCCGTAAATATAAGTTTTTATCATGTTATGTTCAGCTCCTTAAGTTGAATTTTAAGTTTCTCTATTGTTGCTGCAGTTGCTTCCGTCATTGGAAGTCTCGGTTTTCCGCAATCGATTCCTACGAGCTTAAGCGCTGCTCGCACGGGAATAGGGTTGACTTCGCTGAAAAGCGTTTCGATAAGAGGCAATAAGTCGAATTGAATTTTTGCTGCTTCGTTAGTTTTGCCTTGTCTGCATAAAGACGT
>ULSH01016857.1_pt1 | contig 16902 bp, 16 predicted proteins | sample 1956151 | NCBI WGS metagenome assembly ULSH01 (sample SAMEA4835702, study PRJEB28245) | human gut metagenome | biome: gut microbiome; material: fecal sample | place: Denmark | collected 2008 | reverse complement strand
GCGGTCAACATGCCGCAAAGTTAGAAAGGAATCGGAGGGAGAGAGCGCCTGTTTCTATTTTTGAGGGGATGTCAGGGGAAGATGGGGGTTATTTTTACTTTTTTGCCTTTCAGCCTGAGGGGGGAAAGTGTCGAGACAAGCTTCTTCAAATCGTCGGCCGGAACAGCGGCAAGAGCACAATGATCATGAACAATGATTTTTCCAAGACGAGTTGAGGAGAGACCGGTGTTCGAAAGAATGAATCCGGCAATATCACCGCGCGATATTTTCTCTTTTTTCCCTGCCGAGAAATATAACGTTCCGATTTTTGCACGGCTTGGTTCAGGCAAATCCACAGGAGGCTGAAAAGCATGATCGAAGCCAATGAAATCATGCATTGTGTCGGCCTCAGATGTGATCACGAATACTCTTCCGGAAGCATCCTGCCGGGCAGTTCGACCGTTGCGGTGAATCCACGCTTCCCTATCGACCGGCAGATGATAATGTATCACCGAACCTACCGCTTCGATATCCAATCCTCGCGCGGCAAGATCCGTTGCCACCAAAACGGGAGTGGTTCCATTTGTGAAGAGGTCCAGAGCCATCATGCGTTGCTGCTGGTCAAGGGCACCATGATACAGTCCTGCCGAAACGCCATCGGACTTAAGACGTCTATACACCCGTTCGGCACTTTCGCGATGATTAACGAAGACTATGGCACGTTCCTGCACAGGCAACGTTCTCAGAAGCGCAGAAAGGGTGTCAAGTTTGTCGCGGCTGAAACTTTCAACGCTGACTATCTCAAGACGACCGGCTTTCTCCTTATCAGAAACGCCGATAACGGTCTCGGGATTTTTCAATCCGAGATATGAGGGGTAGTCTTTGAGTTCAGTGGCGGATGTCAGAATAAGATTACGAGGGGTGCCAATCCGGCGCACTATGCGTTTCATTTCGCCTTCGAATCCAAGTTGCAAAGCCTTGTCATACTCATCGATCACCAGTACATCAGGAGAGCGGGAAATTTCCAATGATCCGCGCTGGAGATGATCGAGAAGGCGCCCCGGAGTGGCAATGATTATGGCGGGGAGCGGCGAAAGCGATGCGGTCTCGTCGGCGAAAGAATGGCCGCCGTAGAGTTCCACCGTCTTCAATCCTTTTGCGAGCTCCCGCAACACGCCGGCAATCTGGACCACGAGTTCCCTGGAGGGAGCTATTACGATTCCCTGCAGTGTCTTACGTCCTTCTGACAGAGCTTTCAACATTCTGACACCGAACGCCAGGGTCTTGCCAGAGCCAGTAGGGGCTATGATGATGAGTTGCGGGGCGGTACTACGCAGAGCATCGGCCTGCATAGGGTTGGGAGAGGTGATGCCGGGAATGGCTGTCAGCCGGCTTAATATTTCGGAATCTGTCATCGGGTAGAAGAATTATCCGTATTTACTTATCTTCAACAGCTGCGGCTCGTCGGTGATCTTTATCTGACGGCCGTCAACATAAATCAGCCTTTCACTGACGAAAGCAGTCAAAGTGCGTATAGCGTTTGAGGTCGTCATATTGGAAAAATTAGCCAAGTCCTCACGTGACATATACATGCGGAGTGTCACGCCGTCTTCCTCATAGCCATATTGCTGACGCAGGACAATCAATGCCTCGGCAAGACGTCCGCGAATGTGTTTCTGGGTCAGATTGACGGTGCGTGTGTCGGCACTGCCGAGATTTCTGGCAAGCTCATGGAGGAAAAACCACATGACATCCTTGTTCTGTTCTATAAGAGTCTTTACAACCGTCAGGGGAACCACACCGATTTCCGAAGCTTCCATAGCGGCCGCAGTATGGACATAGGTCTCTTTAGCGAAATACGCCCGGTAGCCGAAGTACTGGACAGGACTTATGAGACGCAATATCTGCTGACGTCCGCCAGCCCCTTCCTTATAGAGCTTCGCTTTACCTTTGAGAAGAGTGAAAAGATATTCGGGCGCCTCGTTTTCCGCATATATGACCTGATTTTTTTTATAGGGCTGCAAGCGGAAATTATCTGTGATCATCCTTTTCTCGTCGCCGGAAAGAATCGACCAGATGTCATACATGTCCTCGCTTATCACCTTCTCGAGAGCTTTTTTTATCATAATCGGTTGTAGAACTATGTTGTAGAACACAGCAAAATTAAGCAATCCAACCGATAAAAACAAAAAAAGCGTTATAGAACTGATTTAAACCCTCAGGAAAAACCGATATGAACTATCATTTATTCAAATATTTTCAAGCAGTCAATGAAAAACCGCATCTTCAGAGCCGGGGCTCCGAGGATGCGGACAATTTTCAATTTATGCGTTGTAAAAATCAGTCGGTTTTACTCCGTGCGGTTATAGAAACTGAGGATTCTCATTCGGAGCAGAGTCTCGTAACGAGACTGGACGGTCTGCATTCTCGCGCGGATGTATTCGGATCTGGATTGCTCCAGTTCGGTAGAATTAGCTCTGCCGAATTCATACTTCACCTCCATGGCATCGTAGGCTGCTTTGGTGGATTTCTCGGCAACGAGAGCAGCCTCATGTTTACTTTCGGAAGCCATAGCCTGGCGATAGGCCTGATTGATCGATTTGTAGAGATTGCTCTGGGCATCCTCAAGACTAAGCATGGCTGAAGTATGCTGGATTTTAGCACGACGGACGCTGTTTCGCGTAGAAAACGCGTCGAATATAGGAATCGAAAGGGAGAAGCCCAATGACTTGCTGAGATTGTCGCGCATCTGACGGTGGAAAGGGGGATTCTGCGCGCCGCTGAGATTGTAGTAGCTGCTTCCGATTCCGGCCGTGAAAGAGAGACGCGGGATATAGCCGGTGCGGGCCACACTTATATTCTTTTCGGCAGCAGTCAGGGCCAACCGGCCTGCCTTGATGGCATGATTGTTGCGCAAAGCGTTGTCATAGACTTCAGAGGCATCAGGGAGCAAAGAGGCCGTTTCAGACAATGGCTGCACGTCGAAACCATCCATTGTCGGGAGCTGCAGAAGCTGCGAGAGATCGAGAAGCGCGAGCATGCGGTCATTTTCAGCATTGACGACCGAAAGATGATTCTGCGCCACCTGCGCTTCAGCCTGGGTGAGTTCAAGCTCAGGAGTCTTTCCTTCTTCAACGAGGACCTTGCAACGATCAAGCTGCACCCGGGACAGACGCTCCTGCTCCATGGCCACGTCAAGCATCTCGCCGCAATAAAGCACCTGAAGATACTGGGATATAACCTGAAGCTCGACATTATCTTTGGCGACCTCACACTGTTCGGCTATAGCCTGCAGGTTGGCACGCGAATAATCCAGACGCCGCTTGGCGGAGAGCCCCTGAAAGAGGGGAAGACTCATGCCGATATTCCAGCCGAACTGGGACGTGTTACGGTCGGCGTAGGTGTTTTCCGACGTCAATCCGCGTCCGAAGCTGAAAGACTGGCTGGCACTCCCCTGCACCTGAGGCAGAAAAGCATCCTTGGCTTCAGTCACAGCGAGTTCGGCCGAGCGAGTGTCAAGCTTTCGGGATTTGACCGTTATATTATGTTCAATAGCGTAGTTTATGCAACTGTCAAGCGACCAACTGTCGGCAAGACACCCCGTCCACACAGCGAGGGCGGTTGATAAGGCTAATATTCGTTTCATGTCGGCTTATTTCTGAGGTCCTTCGGGAGTGTCCTTGATTTCCTGACCGCGAAGCAACGACTTGGCATTGATTCCGGATTTTACCTCGACATTTATCCCGTCGCTGACGCCGGTTATAATTCTTGTGCGTTTGAATTTCTGCACGGGCACAGAATCGGTCAGGCAATATACGAAAGTGGAATCGCCGGCGAACTCAACGACGCTCTCAGCTACTCTCAGTACATTGCCGCTCTGATTCAGAGCCACCGTAGCGTTAGCACTGTAACCGGCACGGAGGTGCACGTCGGGCCCGGCATTCAGGGCAGCCTTAATTTCAAACGTGTTCGCACCGCTTGTGGAAGTGCTTTTCGGCGAAATATACTCGATGGTGGCATCGGCCGAGAAATCGGGCAAAGCCCCCACTGTTATTTTCATGGGCATCCCGACGGAGAGGGATCCGACCTCGGTCTCGTCAACCGTTCCCTTAAAGATCAGATTGTTCATGTCGGCGACAGTCGCAATCGTGGTTCCATCGTTAAAAGTGTTGGCCTGAATGACCGAAGTACCGACTTTTACGGGAACATCCAGAACGAGGCCGGCAGTAGTGGCACGGACCTGTGTGTTACTTTCGGAAGCGTTATATTGCGACACGCCATTCTTGACGATTCCCACAGCGTCGCGCGCGGCAATCACCTCCTCTTTCGCGCGGTTAAGTTCGGCGAGAGTAGTCTCATATTCCTCGCGTGCGATGACCTTGCGTTCATAAAGCTTTGTGTTGCGGTTATGACGGATTTCCACATCCTTCAGGTTGATCTGAGCAAGATTAAGGCGGTTCTCGGCCGAAGACAACTGCTGTGCGTCTGGAATCACCTTGATGACAGCGATCACATCTCCGGGCTTAACCATGTCGCCGGCCTCGACATTTATCTGCGAGATAATGCCGGAAATCTGGGGCTTTATGGCAATCTCATCGCGTGGCTCGACAGTTCCGGTCAGCACAGCGGTTTTTTCCACAGCCCCCATCGTAGGCTTGACCAATTCATATCTGACCTCTTTAGGCTTTGAATTCAGATAGAGGAACACGAAAGTGCCGACAAAAATGACACCAACAAGTATCCATAACAAAATTCGGAAAAACTTTTTCATCTCTCTATGATATTATTTATTGTTTATTTATCGTTAAGCGCTTCTATAGGTTTGATACGCATCGCTTTCCCTGCGGGCACCATTCCGGCGAGAGAACCGAGGAGAAGGAAGGTCAACACGATCGTCACGGCATGGGAAAAATGGAGTTCGAAATGAGCCGATCCGAGCACGGGGTCGAAAGTGAGCTTGTCGGCAACGGCAAGCACAATGGTTGCGAAACAGACACCGGCGATACCTGCCACAGTAGTCAGCACCATACTTTCAGTCAGAATCTGAGCGATTATGTCGGAAGGCTTTGCGCCGATTGCCCTACGGATACCAATTTCCTGAGTGCGTTCCTTCACTATAATCCACATTATATTTCCAACGCCTATCACTCCGGCCATCAGGGTTCCGGCGCCAACAAAAAGAGCCAGAAGGCTGATTCCGAGAAACAGGTTGTCAACCATGGCGAACATTTCGGAAATATCCATGAACCAGATTGCGTTTTCGTCAGTGGGATCAATGGGATGGTTCGAAGTTATCGCTCTCCAGAGCCATGCCTTCGCCTCGGTGGGAGTATGACCCGGCACGGCAGTGAAGACAAGTCCGCCGACATCCGTCCCCATATTGTAGGCCCGACGCATGGTTGTAGCCGGAATAATAGCCGCATCATCCATGCGTCCTCCGAGCGAAGCCTCACCCTGCTGTCCGACAACACCTATGACCTGAAAGTATATCTTGTTTATCTCAATGAATTTCCCGACGGCTGAATCGTTGCCGAACAATTCATCGGCGACGTTCTTGCCTATGACGGCCACTTTTCTGTAGCCGCTCACATCACTGCTGTTCAACGCGCGGCCCTCATAGATTATGGGGATCTGCATCTTGAAGTAATCGCCTTCAACGCCCTGCACCTGGCCGGCATTTGTCTTGTCCTTGTAGGTCATTGAGGCGACATTGAATGTCAAAGTGGATGAATATTCAAGATAGGGACACACCCTGCGGAAATAGGTCACGTCATTGTCATCGAGGCTCCATGAGAGTCCCTTGTTGAAACCTTTGTAGGGTTTGGTCGTGCGGTTTGGGAACACACCGCCGAGATTGGTGGCAAAGCCCTGAAAATTTCTTTTCATCATACCTTCAAGGCCTGAAGCGCCACCCCAGAGCATGGCAAGCATCGCGGTGCCCCAGAATATGCCGAAGGCCGTCAGAAAGGTACGCGTCTTGTTGCGGGCAAGTGTTGCTCCGATCTCGCGCCAGTTATCTATGTCAAATATCGGATTTTTCATAATCTTATTCGTCACGGAGAGCTTCAACAGGTTTGACTTTTGTGGCTTTCATTGCCGGGAAAAGACCGGCGAGGGCTCCGGCTATGATCAACACGACGGTGACCTTCACGGCAATAGAGAGATCGACGGTCGGATTCTCGAGAAATTCAACTCCTTTTGACAGCTGGTCGATGAGTCCGGTCACCATCATGCCGAAGACAATGCCTATATAACCGAACATAGTCGTTATGACAACGCTTTCAGCCACAACCTGAACAAGAATCGAGCGAGGTTTCGCACCGATGGCACGGCGAATGCCGATCTCATGAGTGCGCTCACGGACGGAAACAAACATAATGTTGCTGACACCGACTATTCCCGACAAAAGAGTGAAGATGCCTATGACCCATACAGCCATTTCAAGAATCCCCATCGCCTTCATCTGAGTGAGATACTGCACGAAACGATTCCAGAGATGAACCGCGCTGTCATCATCGGGACTGAACTCATGGACCTTGGAAAGAGAATGCCTGACATCGTCCTCCACAGCCATTCCGTCGGCCTCGGACTTCACATTATAGAGTTTGACAGTCAGATCGGAGACTTTACCGTCGTTACCGGAGAGACGCATTGCCGTGGTGTAAGGCACATAATTCGATTTGTCCCAATCATGGCGATAGACACCGATCACGAGCCATGAAAGGCCCATGGCGTCAACACGCCTGCCGACAGGATTCACATTTTTTCCGAACAGAGTTTCAGCGCTCTGAGTGCTGAGGACAATGACTTTACGCTCCTGATCAAGGTCAGGCTGATTGAGGAAACGGCCATTCACCATAGTGATTCTCCCCTCTTTCAACCGGTTCGGAAAATCGCCCTGTACTTCATCACTGACATAGTCTTTAGATGTGGAGAGCTTGGCTGAATCAAGACTTTTTGTCGCCGTCACTCGCTCGACATTGGAGCGGTTGTCTCGTTCAATCACCTTTATGTCCTCGTCTTCAGGACTTATCTGGCGCCCTTCCTTATATCCTTTGTAGGGTTTTGAAGTGAAGCCGCCGAACACACTGATGACACGCGAATTGTCGGCGGTCATCCTTGACTGAAATCCGTTGGTCACACCACGACTCATTCCGAGAAGGACAATGAGCATGAATATGCCCCATGCCACGGCAAGTCCGGTCAGTGTCGTGCGCGTCTTGTTATTTGACAGCGCCTGAAATATTTCTCTGAAAAGGTCAAACATCGATTCTCGGGGTTTCTGGGATTACAAGACCTGAGTCAGCGGACCCGGGAACAATCAATGATTCGTTTTCAGGAACGGCAAGAGGAGAGGAAACAATTTTTTTGTCAGGAACGATCATACCGTCGGAAATACGTATGATCCGGTTGGTCTGTTCTCCGACACCGGGATCATGCGTCACGATCAGAATAGTCATTCCTTCATTGTTCAATTCACGGAAAGTATTCATGACATCGTGGGAGGTCTTCGAGTCAAGGGCGCCGGTCGGTTCGTCGGCGAGAATAATCGACGGATTGGTTATGATGGCGCGGGCTATTGCCACACGCTGTTTCTGTCCGCCGGACATTTCTCCGGGCAAATGATGGGCTCGGTCAGCAAGCCCCATGCGGTCAAGCTGCTCCATAGCCATTTTGTTGCGCTTGCGCCGCGAAACGCCCTGATAGAACAGAGGCAACGCCACATTTTCTATTGCATTTTTATAGTTAATCAGGTTAAAAGACTGAAAAACAAAGCCTATCAGTCGATTGCGCAATTCCGCCGCCCGGTTCTCGCTGAGATTCTTGACGAGAACACCATTCAGAATATATTCGCCGGTATCATAATTGTCAAGAATTCCAAGAATATTAAGGAGTGTTGATTTCCCGGAACCAGACGCCCCCATTATGGAAACCAGTTCACCTTTCTCAATCTCGAGATTTATATCTTTAAGGACATGGAGAGGGACGGCGCCCGGATAAGTCTTGTTTATATCCCTGAGGCTAATCATTATATTGCTGTTGTTTGTCATTGGAAACCTTCTGATTGGAATTTTCACTTCTATTTGACGCGCGAAGTTAAAGAAAAGTTGCAAGGGATGCAAAATAAATTTATCGCAAAAAAAACGGTCAAAAATTTGTTTAATCAAACACCTTCCCTTATCTTTGCGTTATATAAACGAAGAGTGATACAGACTCCGACTTAAGAACATTGAAATAACGGCATACCACATCAAAGTAGATTGGGAAACTCATCAAATTTACAAAAACTACCGAGACAAGCTTAGTCAGCTGATGGCGGGCCCCATCCCCTCAGGGGGAGGCTTACGTAGCCCAGACGGATTACAGAGGTTGGCAAGCACTCAAATCCTGTCATTCGGAGTTTCATCGCATCCTTTGATGTGGCTCCTATAAAGAAAGCTGTGACGCAAACCTCAACGTTTGCCTGTCACAGCTTCTTTTTTTGTTCTTCTCCCCTATCAGACTATTCAATACGGTTGAGTTAAGAAACCTATATCATATTTTCCCAATCGGAGCCCGTCAGGGCGTACTGAGAGTAACGGGCCATGGAGCGGAGTGGTCGGATAGGCATGATACATAATAATTGAGTCGCGGAGGGACGATTCTGTGATGCAGGACATTGCATCTGCCACTGAGGCATCCCTCCGGGACGCCGAGGGGTATGGAGCCGTCTTTGTCCGTGCACTCCGCTGCGCTTCATACACGGTTAGGACACAGGGCGCCCTCCGGGCTTGTCTATCAAGCTTTCCTATTAACTCAACCGAATTGATCGGATTATTCGGGGTCTGCGGGAGAAAGTAATGCCGAATCAATGGCTTTTATCAATGACTGAACATCCTCCGCCTCTGAGAAACGGCGACGTACCATGTGTCCTTCACTGTCAAACAGTGCCACATTTGGAATGACGAGGCCGCCGTCACTGCCGAATTTCGAATATATTTCCTGTTTGAGGGCGGGAGTCATGATCAGATGATTTCCTTTAAGGCCGTAAGACCTGACAAGTTTTCTCACTGCCGTCTCGCGTTCGCCGCCCTCGTCAATGGAAATATAAAGCAGTTCCAGACCTTTCTCTTTCGCGAATTCGCGAACAAGGTCAGCATGCTCGAAACTCTTTCGGCACGGACCGCACCATGTGGCCCATACATCAACAATAACCGGTTTGCCTCGGAACTTCCCTATTATCGAGTCAAGTGTAAAATTCTCGGCGGTTTCAATGAATCGCACATCGGGATCCTCTTTCGAAGAGGAATTGACGGCGACATTTTTAGAGACCGCGGTCTCTAAAAATGGAGATACGGCGCTCGCGGGATATAGTTTCGAAAACTCAGCATACAGACTGTCAAGGCCCATAGAAAAACGGGCATTCTTCGTATCCTTATAGATCAGATTTGCCAGCAGAGACTCGCGGGCTTTTCCCTCGTAGTTCCTTGCGTAATAATCAAATTGTTTTTTCAACCGAGCTTCCTCGCCCGCTTCCCTCATCTCGTTCAGCTCATTTTCCGACAATCGTTTGCTCCAGTCGGAAGAAGCCACGTCGGCGAACAGCAGAGAAAGAGCATTCGCTTCATTGCCAAGATCGGTCCAATGGGTCAATCTCTTATCGGCCTCAATCCACGCGGCCATTTCGGGGGATAGATTTTCATAGGAGTCAAGGTGGGATGTCCGGCCAAAAAATATCTGATTCCAGAAATATAATGTGTTCAGCGCCATTTCCTGTCGCAAAGCGGTGCGAAGAGGTTCACTTACCCGGTCAATGACATTGACGAGACTGTCGGTAAAATTCATGATTTTACGTTCGGCCGACACCGCCACACTGTCGCTTCTTAGGGACAAAGGATCGCCTCTGCGGGTGACATATTTCACGAAGAGATCATAGGGCGCTTCGGTTGCACCGACTGCAGCCCTTTCAATCTCATCCTGTCCATAGAGGTCAAACAGGATGTCGGCGCGGGGATTGATGCTCAGATGTCCCGTGGGGCTGACAGGATAGACGGAAACACTTCGCGGGGCGTTTGGGGGAATGTCGCCTTCGACAAACATGAAAATATGTTCGAGAGAAGCGCCGGAGAAATCAAAGGCGACAGAGCTGTCTCGATTGAAGGTTAAGGGCTGCTGAAGCGGAAGCATTATGCCGTCAAACGATCGGCTGACCACCACATTATTCTTTCCATCGAGATTGCGTGCAGTGACAGTGAATGTTTTTGTTTGGGCGTTTCCGGCCAAAAACGCGCAAAATGTAAATATCGCGCTAAAAATTACTTTTTTTGACAACATGACTTCAAAGATTATGTTTTTTGCAAAAATATATATTTTTCCGCTATTTCACCCCCCCCAATTAACACATCTTCACACATCACTTTCATTAAATGGATTCATAAGATCCCGGACTCTCAAGAATTTACAATGATTTCAGGATTAATTTGCTGAAGTCTGCTGATGAAAGCGTCACTATCCTTGGGCGATATCTGCAACGGAACGAACTTTTCAATACGGAACGGTCAGTGAACGAGATCGACACTCTACGACGTGACAATCCGGCTGTCGAGGAGTACCCTACACTTTTTCTCACCTCCTTTATTTTCCCGATCGGGAATCTGTGGGGGCGAAAGAACTGATAGACGATAAGCTGATCATCTGAGACGACATACCAACATCCGAACAACATAACCGAGCAAATCAAAGTCACCCCTCCGCCATAGAACATAGCGAACCACCAATACATACCGACTGAGGCCCCCCAAACCACTGCGAGAGCCAAAACTACGCAACACAGCAACCACCAATCGATCCTTGAGCGGTATATAGTCTTCTTATTATTTTACATTCCGTTTTCCATACATCACCGTGCTTTTACACTATCAGACGCGACAATAAGCAAATAATTTCATAATACTGAAATTTTTCTGTGATAAGTCATATACGGTTTCCAGGATCCAGAGAAGCAGGACTTCATAAGTCGGGATTGGCCGGAGCGTTGGGATCGATCAACCCACGGCCTATACCAATCGCAATAATACCCGCAGCCTGCATCAGGGACAATCCTTTAGGTTTTGCGAAACGGAAAGAGGGCACGTCATATCTAGGCAATACAAAAGCGGAAACGTGCCGGGGATATGTGGTCAATACAAAATCAACGAGATTAAATCTGATTTTATCAAACTGAATAAGAGTCTTTATGCCTAAGTTACAGCTAAAATCCATTGCGGCAGAAGATTGAGATGTCTCAACCACGAGTCCTTGTATTCCGATAGTGTGATCGCCCAAACTTACAGGCATATTTTTGACCCTGTAACATAAAGATTCAACGACACCTCCAAGACCGCCCCTACGAATCGTATCAGCTTCAGCGTTCGACATAATGAATTCCTTGTTGACATCAAAAAACGAAACACCTAATGTGCCGTAGGAGGCATCTCCGGTGTCGATATTCATCAAGACCGGATCATTCAATACACGCCCGACGCAGTTTAAAGTCATACCTTTGCCAAAGCACATATTTGGAGCGACATTAATTCTTTCAGGGGCTATGGAAGGTACTGTGATCTCATCATTGGTAAAATCCAAAGTCACATCCTTTAATTGAAGCATCAGTTCACTTCCAAGAATGATGCTGAAATGATGAGTGAATTGATCTGCTTTGGCATTCCCGGTCTTAAAATCAATGATGACAAACGGCACATCGGTTACGGTAATGTTTCCGATCCGAACCTCCTTTGCTATGGCATAGCGACCTGTGCGTTGACCGATACCTGCCGCTGTGACATATCCGTCTATAGGAATAAGATTGAATTTCCGGGCAAGTGAATCAGAAATCATATTGACTCCGGCGCCTGTGTCAAACGTAATATCTGCAGTGTCGCCATTGATGGTGCTGTTTTCAAGGTGCATAAGAACGGAACCGTATTTATCCTCCCCGACCGGAACAATTTTGAACGGAATACGACCGACAGATTCCGCAAACCTGATGCCATAAGGCTTGTAAGCTGACAATGCGTCATATTTCGAGGCCATTTGATCCAACGATGCAAGCCAGGTCGAATCAAGATGCTGGCGGGTAGCTTCAAGAATTGTTTTTGCCAGATCTGAAGCCTGCCGGTTATATCCTACCCGGCCTAAATCGGTGGCGAACATTACGGTAGAACTCAGCAGATTTCCGAGATCAAGCGAGGAGGAATGTTCCTTGAACAATTGGTCGAAAGCCGGAATGGAAATATCAGGACGATTGAGACGATTGCCGATCAGACAGCGCGAAAATACTTCGAGGAAAGGCATTATTGAATCTTTGGGCGCTACGTTATACATGGAATCCAACGCGAACCAGTCGCCGGTGTTCATGGCATTGGCAAGCCGTTCATTATAAGACTGAGCGAAACTTGCAAATGCAAATGACAACGCTATCAACGAGACAAAAAAATTCTTTACCATAAGCTAAATGATTATCAGTCCCAAAGATAGCGATAATTTCCGGAACCTCACACACCTTGCTCGAATAATCACAAGAATACAGTCGTTTGGGAGAATTTATCTATGAGACTGATTTAAGTAATTCCGTAAAGTGTTATTTCTTTCAGAGACCGAAATAGAAAGGACAGAAGAGAATGACGGCGATCAGCAATCCGATTAGATAGCGAAGAAAACGATAGCGGACTTTATTTTTCAACCAAGAGGACTCGGCGATGCCGATTCCAATGAATGTTGAGACCATAGCCGCGATAACAGAGAGAAAGATTCCGAATTCCATAGATGTAACCGTTTGTTGCTATTATAACAGACTGATTATAAAATATGTTGAGGGTGGATCAGTCGAAATAACGGCTACCGCGCCGGCGATCAGTTTCCACGGATATATGCGGAGTTGACCCTATAGACAAGGATAGCGACCAGAATAACGAAGACAATCGCACAGACTCCGGCGCATCCTCGCATAAACATCATCGTTGTCCACGAGATTGAATCATGGAGAAATATTGTTGCGAACAATAATAAAATGGCTATTACAATAACAGTCATAGCTATATATTTCAGGCGACGGTTGACGCGTGTACGATAAAGGCGATCGGTCTCTTCCTTATAATTACTATAAAGCTCTCTTCTTTCTTCCTTGTCTCTCATAACTGTCTTTTTGATTTATTTAATTAATGAAAAGACTAAAATGCAACACTTCTTCATCAGGTCTCAATAAGTTCCAAGATAGGACCCGTCGAAAAAGACCGTCAGTGAGGTCGGAGCCTTCACAGCGTGGTTCAGAATCTGACGGATTGTTGCATCGGAGAGCTTTTCAAGAACCGGTTCCTCGAAATCCTTTTCAGAAGAATTGCAGTACATGAGCATCACTCCATATTCGTTCGCCTTAAAGCAAGTCTCCCCTGAAGTTTCCTCGATGCCGGAAATGCTGAACAGATAGGGGCATACCAATTGTCCTTCGGTGAGTTTTCCGATATAGAAACTGTATTCGTCATTCATCATATCGGCAACGTAATAGATCACCATGTCGTTTCCTACCGATCGAAGATTTTGGGCGTTTTCATTTATTACTGAAATCGTTATCGGTCGTATCTCAGATTTGGTACAGTATTGTGCGGACACCCAGCCGTTCTGGAAAGTATCGTTCATTACCGGCCCACGGCCATAGATCTCATACCATCCTTTTGTTTCGGAAACCAGAGGCGCTATCCCGGTAAATTTATCGGCAATTATGGATCCGCCGGTTTTTCCGGAGGACCAGTAGGTGTAATACTGGACAGGGACATCGTAATCCTCGATTTTCGCCTCGTTATACACGGCCCGCGGCGCTGTAGCCGATGGAGCTTTGCGGATATTCACACCTGTCTCAGCCTCACATTTCACAACTTCCGTAAATCTCGGAGCGGTGACTTCGAATTTTTCCGGCACCGCGGCTAATGCCGAAAACGACAATACCACAGCCGCAACGATCAAGATAGTCTTCATAATAAGCGCAGTAAAAAGATGATTCACAAAGTTAACGATTTACAATAGATTCAGCAAGATGATCATGAATAAATCCGTCAAAAACCAGATATTCACAAAGAGGGCGCTCGTGTTCGAATCCGGATCCGACGGAACAGGATTCAAAAGTTATATGATAACGAAATATAAGCTCCCTGCATGAAGGGTTTTTCGGGATAGAATTTTTCGAAAGAGACACCCTTATAGGACAGATGGCGATATTGGCTGTATATATCCAGATTTGACATCATATACCCCGCGCTCAAACCGCACGGGCCCATTTCCAGAGCAATCCCTACACGCAAATCCATAGCGAACCACTGGCCTTTGCCAGTGCTGACATAGTCATAATCTGTGATGGGCCAGTTGGGGGTGGATTCGATGCATACCCGCTGATATGGAACGTTGAGCATGATTCCGGGTTCGGCAAAAAGTGACATGAAGCAGCTCTGATTTTCAAGCCGGGAGTTTTAAGTACAACGGAAGGGCGAAGATAGAGATTGGACGGTTTATTATCGTCATCGACAATATTCCAGTCTCTTCCGGATGCCCAACCGTCCTCATACCAGTTGGCCCAATATCCTAAAGCTCCACCAACGCCGGCACAGTTGCAAAACATATAATGATATGCTATTTCAGTCGAATAGGAATCGGACGAGGTCAAAGTGGCGCTGAACGAGACTCGATGGGGCGTTCTCTCTTCCTGCGCCGATAGCGCGGGAGCGAACCGCAGTAGCGCTATAAGAAGAATAAAGATTGATTTCGTGGCTAAGGAATGTTTCATCAGCGGTCGGTATGATTGATCCATGCAATAATAACGAAACCACACTCTTTATATTATCTCATGAGGGAGGATTATCTCAGAATGCCTGATGAAGCTGATCCCGACGCCTGAGGCTCGTTGTCATGCTTTATCTTTTTACCGAAACCGAATGTATGGTTCTTCACCACGCCCCACGGAACGCCCATTGTAGGTGAAACGGCCATGCTGAAAAGCCTCCGCGTAATAATGGTCGCCGTTCCTTATGATGGAGACAGGGTTAAGACCGATGGTCTGGCGAAGCGCGTCGTAAATATCGTCCGTCCGGACTTTTGCAGATGTCCTGTAATTGTCGAGTTCCTTGTAGATGAAAGAGATATTCACATCGGGATGGTCCTTACTTATTCTTACCAAGGCCTCTGATATCGGTGTATTGTTGAAAGAATAAGAGTAACGATAGGCATAGGCTGAGACAAATGTCATGGCAGACATCACGAGGATCAGGATAGTTTTCTTGCTGTGTGAGCTATGAGTAGATAACATTTCAGTCAATGTTTAGGATGTTGCCGTTTTGACGGATGTTGATCTGTTGGAACGTGTTGAGTTGCGAGAGGACTTCGTCGAGCGTCAATGTCGGATCGAGCCGATAGTAGAGATGCAGCGATGCGACTTCAGGGGTGTTGAACTTCACTTTAACGTCATAGACGGCAGTGACCTTTTCCATGATTGTCTCCAATGGAACGTCCTCGAACATAACCGGGGTGAGAACGGACCTGACAGTGTCGGTCGGCGACTTTATCGTGTCTGCTGTCGCGGAGAGGGTTGCTTTCGGTGTTTCCGCCACTTCTGTTGCAGCAGGGTGCACTTCTCGGTCCAGGACTTTCATTGTGACCGCAATTCCGGCTGCAACCGCCAAGACCGAGGTAAAGATTATGGCGGATATAGAGGCGGCACGGCTTCCGATCCGGAAGAAAGGCTGATGGCAACGCAAATTGCTGATTTTGGAGAAAGAGTTCCATTCCGAATCGACATCGATTTCCGTAGCCGCCGCGGCCTCTACGGCTGAATCGATTTTACAGAGAAGAATATATATTTCCCTCATCTCAGGATCGGACATGATTTCCTGAAGTTGCTCCGAGGTGTATCTGTCGGTATGCTCTATGATATCGAGCACAAGTTCATATTTATCCATTTTCACTTAGTTTTTGACGTATTATTCTCAATGCATGACTCAGATGACGATAGACAGCCGTCTCACTTATTCCCATTTCAGCGGCGATCCGCGCGAAGGGCATTTCTTGGGAAAAGCGTAGTTCCATTATGCGTCGGGCCTGCGGAGATATGTCAGAACGGATAATAGCGTAAATACATGCGATTGTTTCCTCGTCAGGCCACTTCTCCCCTACATATTCTCCGTTGTCGAGCAGATAGCGGCCCGTAATGCGATAACGAATGCCGCAGTCGCGGATGTGGTTGAGACACCTGTTTCGGACGGCCATGAGAAGATAGCCACCGGTGACCGCTGAGAGGTCCGGGGCCTTGAGTAACGAGGCAAATATATCGTGGACAACGTCGTGGGCAAGGTCGGAGTCATGAAGAATCGCTACTCCCAGACGGTGCATCCGCACATAATGTGTCCTGAAAAGCAGTTCTATTTCGTCGTTTCTGTTTGTCATACTCCAATAATACACACAACTTCCCCAAAACTCAACCCAACTGAGGCTATAATTTTTGAAAAAATATCATACCGGTCTCGTAAAATATTAACTGTAAAGGAATTTACTCAATTCAAAAAAATATTTCAAGGGTAACCTAAAAGCAAAAATAAAAAATTATTCATCATGGGGACATAAAAATGAGCCTAAAATTTGCAAGAATAAAAAATAAGGCCTACCTTTGCAACCGCAAACCACAAAAGCAAGGAGAGATGGCAGAGTGGTCGATTGCGGCGGTCTTGAAAACCGTTGAGGGTCACACCTCCGGGGGTTCGAATCCCTCTCTCTCCGCAATAAAGCCTGATTATCAGGCTTTTGTTGTATTTACGCACGAAATTACGCACGATTTTTGATGATCGTGCGTAATTTTTTGTGCGTATTCATGACAATAGTTTTAAGGGTCAGATGCAAAAGCCAGTTGAATTGTTAAAAACTACCCGA
>ULSH01069895.1_pt1 | contig 17001 bp, 12 predicted proteins | sample 1956151 | NCBI WGS metagenome assembly ULSH01 (sample SAMEA4835702, study PRJEB28245) | human gut metagenome | biome: gut microbiome; material: fecal sample | place: Denmark | collected 2008 | reverse complement strand
TCTAGATTATCTACCTTTTTATTTAATCTGTAATTATCAAAACCTAAAACTGCTATCAATAGTATAGCACCTAATTTTATGTAATGTATAAAATTCACTATTTAATCTTTTTAACCAATTTTCTTATCTTAGGCAAATCTTCTCTATCTATAGTAATATCAAGATACTTTTCGCCTTTTTTACGTATGAACTTATTTAGAAGTTTCCAAGGTCCATCTGGATATAATGTAGCTAAGTTTTCTATAACAGACCATAGTTCTACTCCAGCAATAAGTCCTGCAAAGAATTCTACTAAGTGAGCATCTATAGATACTAGTATATTAGCATCTATTTGATTTGCAAACCATATAATAGCACCACACCAACCAAATTTGCGTAGGGTTTTCCATAGTCTTCTTGATTCAAACTTCTTTTGATTTTTAAACGCTATCTTACCTCCTAAATAAGCATCTACTAATATGATTAGTAGTAAGATAAATAGAACTGTCCATAAGGGCGTAAAACTACCTGCCACCCAACTAAACGCTCCTGTTAATAAGCAGGAGATAAATTTGGCTGGACCATCATTAAATAGTTCTTTAAAGTAGTTCATACTAGATACTCCTTGGGACAATAAAAAATATTGATGAATTTTATTTAACATAATAAATTGATATGAAAGGAAAACAAAAACGCTAACCAAATTTTACTTCAGTTAGCGTTTGGTATTTTTTGATATGAGAATTGATGCTATAACGTCTTTAGTCATCAAAAGTTCTTCTATATAAATTGACACTATCCTAAGTAATAGCGGTTATTTGTCCACTATTTAATTCCTCTTGTATTTGTTCATAAGCAACAAAATCTGAATCTACTTGCTCTTTTAATTGCTTTCTCTTTTGTAGGAAATCTTTATATATGTCTATATAACTTTCATCTAATATTCCCAATAAGGCAGCATTGTAGTCATTCAATTTCTTTGCTTCAACATCTGTACCCCATAGTTCATTAATGCATGTTTCTAATATCTTATTAGCAGTTAATGTGGGCCATACAGTTACTTCATAATAGGAATAACCAATATATTCATTTCTTTGTTCCGTTTGTATATCCCATCTATATAAATAGTAACCATTACTATCTCTTTCTATTGTACTGGGTATTTTATCACTGTGTGTTCTATTCATATTATTCTGTAGTTGTAGTTATTTCAGTTGATTTATATTTTGGGAAAAAGCAAAGGCGTGAACTGCTATTACGAGACCCATCGGAAGGCGCAAGATTCGCAGCCACACAAGTGAGGCCCGCATCCAATGCACGGTCCGCATCACCGCCAACCCTCACCATCAGCATGCGGTTAATCGATGTATAGGTGTAGTAGTAGTCGCACCAGTAGGTAGAGGAGCTACCGCCAATCTCCGTGGTCACTATATCACCATCTTCTCCAAGCAACACCCTCTTGACATAACCGTTTGTACGGCAGATATTACCCTTCTTGTCATAGCCGATGTAAGAGGTGTCGCTGAAATTCGACGGGTCATCGGTAGTCCATAATATGGATAATCCCGCATCGCCCGTGGTGACCTGTATATTGGCCCCGTCAGTGTATTTCCATATGTGTCCGAACGGATTCTCTATGCCACGATACCTGTTAGCCATCAACGTGGCGTGAGTACCGCCGGAAGCGTTCTTCACCACATATGCCTTCTCTCCCGAGCCGTTCCCGAACTCGTTGGTATAGCCGCATGGGATAAGGGGGTTGGCGTTGTTGAAGTTAGTCCAATCCGTCATTTGTATTGGTCCCGGACCTAGGCCACCTTGGGCGAAACCGTTAGCGTCCTTTTGAGCATTAAACGGTTTTTGACTATTTAATGTAGCATATTCTACTGCAAATAACCAGAATAGAGTCTTATGTGCTCCATACGTGTACATTTCCCAACCACTACCACGTTTTCTTGCAGCTTGGCGGAATTGGTCTCGGGTAAGGTTGGTAACAGGGCATCCTAGCAAGGAACGGTAGGTATCATCCCATTCAGCGGTGTTGTCACCACCTCTAAAATTAATTGAATTAGGATCACTTAATTTACTAGCTCCAGCCGCCGAACATAATAAATTATCGGTTCTATACATTCTGGCTTCATATGTTGAGATATAGAACTTATCTACATGTTTATACCCAGGTAATGGAATTTCGGACAACATCATCCTAAATTTAGTGCCATTAAAATACAATTTATACCAATGTTCAGGTATCTCTGTCATAACAGCATAATCCAAATAGCTTCCACCCCATGAAAGCTCATTATCCAAATATTCTTTAACTCCACCATCTCTATCCAACAAACACCTTCTCATCTTACTCTGGATAGGTAGCTCTCTATGCAATTGAATATTACCTACTCTAACCCCATCAGGACTAGATGATGCAGTATCCCACTCAACACCATACGCATATCTTTCTTCTAGATCTGGTATATCTTCCCAAGCTGGAGACCACTCGGTCGATATGTCACCATATTCAAGTTTAATCTTATGGATAGTGGAAGTTGATGTGCCAGTTTTAGGAGAACTAAATACAATCATATGTGTATTATCAGCTACTGCATCTCCGATATTAGTAATCCATTTAAAAGTCTTACTGGCCTTCCCATTCACAAAGTCAGCCTTGCTGAACTGAGCCATAGAACCTACTGCACCAGTAGAGTTATATATAGTGAACATTTCCTTATCATCACCCAATTCTCCAAAAATAGTCAATGTTACTTGTGTTCCTTTAGATATCGGTTCAGTTAGCCAATAATCAGCCATCTCATACTTGGAATTACTCACCTCCTTCCCCGATCCCAGCAACAGGTTCCTCCCGTACACGGGAAGCTTACGATACTTGCCATCATTCATTAAAGCTTTTGATCCGTCACCTGTAGTATGTATTATTACTTCCTTAACATTAGGATCAGTAGAATTATCTGTAACACTTGCCTGTATAGAAATTCCATCAGTTACCGGAATTAAAAAATCATTATTAACCTGAGTCTCCACATCTAAATTCTGACGTATCCACATTTGTATAGAACAATGATTAACCCCCATAGTTTGTTGCGCATAAAACCAAATAGAATTATCACCATTGGTGTTATATCCGCCAAAAAGACTCGATATATACACACCATTATCTCTAATTGGAAGTGTATTAACAAAACCGTTTGGAATCTTCTCTAGTAATGTATTATAGTCTTCTTGAGATATAGATGGAGTATCGCCGTTTGCCACTTTCATGAAGATGTCAAATACCGTATAATCCGCTAAATCAGCTTTAGTAGCTAATTGATCATCTACATATTTTTTGTTAACATCTACGGTAGGTATGGTGGGTCTATTAGTAAGATCGTTGTAACTACCAGATGTAGCTACAGTAGATAATGTAGGTTTATTCAATATCAATGCATCTCCTTCTGTAGCATTCCAATCGGCATTAACATTTACTTCAGCACCAGCAGCAATACCATTCAGTTTTATTTTATCAGCTGGCAACATTAAACCAGCTAAAGCTGTAGTAGATGCAGGAAGATTTAATTCTATATTTTCTACTGCATTGGTTACTAAGTTCCTTTTATCCAGAGTAATAGAGATATCTGTTGCTGTAATGTTCTTAGTAGCAGCTTCGATTACTTCATTGATGTTTGTAACTTTAGTTTTATCTGCAGTAACATAATCATTAGTACTTAAACCCTTACCTTCTACTTTATCAACTTTAGTGTCAATAGCATTATATACCTCAGTAAAGTCAACTTCTGGTATATTTACTACAGACCATATACCATTTTGTCTAGCGTACTGTGAACCATCTTTAGGTGCTTCTTCTACTAGTTCCTGACCATGATCACTACTTAAGTATGGTATTTTAACCCATTCTCCATTATATTTTACTTTAATTACCATAATTAAATATTAAATATTTGTTTGCCAATTGTTTTAGCTTCTGTTCTAAGTGTTTGAAAAGATTGCCATTCATCATATCTGGTAATAGGTTGACTGCCACTAAGCAATTGTTCAACCATATTAGATTTTAATGCTGCTTCCTCATCTGCACTATATCTAGTTCTGATAACCTTACTTACGAAAGAATCATAAGTTGGTTCTTCATTGAATTTTAATTCATAATAAGCATAACCATGTATATCTTCAGAATTAATTTCTTCAATATCCCATCTAACTGCCCATTCATTCATTCCTAGGTATTCTATTACTTTAGGTATATTATCACCCTGTACTTTTTTTAATTCCATCATCACTTAATAATTTTTGTCTATAATCTTTAAAATTATAAGATCTCGTAAAGCGATACCATAAATTATGACAGTTTCCATATTTACACCATCCCCAATAAGCTGCTAGTGATGCTAGCCTCTTATTATTACTTTTATAACTTAATTTATGAATAAACTTCTTTTTGATATCTTTCCTGAGTAAAGTATGACCGTGGTAAAATACATAACCAATAAAATCTATACCTCTTACTTCTACAGGAAATATCTGCCAATTACGTTTTACTTTTAATTTCAAGTTATCGGCTAGATATTTTTCAATCTCTTGTAAGCAATATCTTAAGTAATCTTTATCTGGGTGTAATATAACAATATCATCACAATATCTGTAATAATATTTTATTTTTAATACTTGTTTAATCCACCTATCGAACCAAGTCAAATTCAAATTTGCTGCAAATTGAGATATATAATTTCCAATTGGTAAACCTTTTGGTGTAGAATAAACTACATGATGTAATAATCTTAATAGTTTCTTATCCTTAAATACCTTTTCAAACTGTGAGTATAACACATCTTGATCTATAGAAGGAAAGAACTTTTTAATATCTAATTTTAAACAATATTTTGTGCCTTCTTTATCAGCTTTTAAATCTCTTTTCAATCTCTTTACTCCATAATGGATACCTCTTCCTTTTAAACAGTTAAAGATATCTGCAGTAAATCTACTAACAAGGTAAGGTTCTATAACATTCATTATAGCATGATGGACTATTCTGTCTGGATAATACGGTAGCCTATATATCTCTCTTTCTTTATTACCACGATCGGCGATGATTGTGTATACGCAATATTCCGAAGTACGATAAGTATCTTCTATTAATGCCTTTTGTAACCGGACCAGATTTTCATATGGGTTCCTGTCAAATTTCTTAACGCCGTATCTTTTAGTTTTACCTAGCCTAGCCTTCTTTTCAGCCCGGACCAGATTTTCATATGATATTATCCTGTTAAATAAATTGCCTATTCTTTTCATAAGCTATTTTGGTGGTAAGACCCGTTCGCACAATACTACTAGGGTCTCTTCAAAGCACCTGTTATCTTTTACCTAGAGGTAAGGCTGATCTAAGTTCAACAAACATTTTTGTAATTATCTGAAAGTATCTGTTAGTTCCAAAATTTCACTGATATTCGTCTATGAATTCGAGGATGCATTATTAGCATTAGCTATGAAGACTCTGCATTGAGAACCATTATCTGAATTACCTGACTGTTTTTTCAAGTATGAAATAATGTGACAGCAGTCTTACTATAAAGTCATCTCATAGTAATTCTTTTAGATCCCGCCCTTGTTATTAATATTTAATTATCTATATTACTCAGGACTATGCCTGCATTTTCTTAAATGTATCTGAATCAACTACAACGATCTTACCGTAAAAGGCTAATCTTGCACAGATACCCTGCAACGAATACGAGGAAGCATTACTAGCATTAGCCACGACGACCCCGCATCGAGAACCATTATCCGAAGCACCCGACCGTAGAAAGATTCTATTTCCTGTTGGATTAAACCAGCTATAATCGGAATAGTAAGTAGTTTCAGATCCACCATGTGCTGTAGGAACTACATCACCATATTTACCTTGAGCTATGGCTTTGATCCATCCATTATATCCTGCTGTTGCAGCTGGATTAGGTTCATATCCTACAACTCTGATATTAGTAGCACCAGCAGCTTCTAGTTCTGCTACATCCTTATCTGGGAATGAACCACCGTCATATACAACGTATTTACCTTTTAAAATGTTTATTCCTTGTACAAACTCCCACTTACTGTAATAGCAGTCTTCAAGTCCTAAGAAGTTAGTTGAGTAATATCCAGCATCATTATTTACAGCTGCTTTCCCATCTCTATTACCTAAAGCCTTTGTTCCACCAGTCCAACCGTAGTCATATCTCTTAGTACCTCCTGAACAAGGAATAGCACTATTGCTTGTACTAATATTAGTAGTCTTATAGTAAGCACAAAACATTCTAGCTATAGTAGCATGAGACCTATAATCACCAATACCATACATTGAACCATTTACCTTTGCTGCTGCAACGAACTGTGCTATAGTTTTAGATGTTGTTGATATAGAAGATCCAGTACTAGTCAACGCTCCTCCATTTTCATCTGAAATTATTCCTTCAAATGTACCTAATAATAATTCTGGTTCTTCAATGTAGTCATTATCAATTTGTTGTTCTGATATGTATGTTCTCCAAATACCTGGGCTTATTTCTATAGTTTTGTGATAGTATTTAGGGAAATGTACCATTAAACTCTCCTTTCTAACGGTTTCGTAAGTAGCAGATGTACCATCAGGCCATTTATTACTATCTGTTTCGTTTAAGTAACTAATCAATGCAGCATCATCTCCATATGGTTTAGCAATACATCTCTTAAACTTACTTTTTAATGATTCAATTACATTTCTATTACCACCTGTTGCACATATAGTAGATGAAGCGTTTTCATTGTTTTCATACCAGTATGCCAAAGTATCTTCTAGGTTAGAAGTATCTACTAATGTTTTATAATACCAGGTTCCATTATAAGAACCGAATAATATGGAGCTTTTATTAATTAAATTTACTTGACCTGAACAATATTTTGGTAATCCTGTTGTGTTATCTTTTCCATCATTCGCATAAAGATTCAAAACACACCACCCCGAAACAGCAAGAGTAATTTCTCCTTGTAGCAATACATGGGAAGTTTCACCAGTATAATTGTTTATTGCCCATTTACATAATGCAATCAAAAAATCCTCTGTCGGATAGCCAACTGTCTCATAATCTGATCTTAATAAACCCTGGCTTATTAAATCAGTTATTTTTGGAAAATTAATATATAATGCAAGATTACCATTTTTATATCCAGCATGATGCCCATCTAACAAATCAGCATCTAAACCACTACCTGTACCATCATTACCAGCGTGCCATACTTTACTACCATTTACAGTTAAATTCTTTGCTTTTACTTCAAGTGCATTTAAATTAGTGGCATTCATACCACTTATTGTCATATTATGGGTGTCTGCACCTGAAACACCATACTGTAACCATAACCCACTGGTAGGATTGTCAACAATTCTCCATGCTGTATTTTTATTTGAACTTGACCCCCATATAAAAGCTGAATCTTCTGTAGAACCAGTTGTAGAGTTTAATTTTATATTATATTTATTACCAGAGACATGTAAATTAGCATCCGGAGCAGTTGTACCTATACCAACTTTACCATCAGATGTTATCCTCATTCTTTCGACGTTATTTGCCGAAGTTCTAAAATAGATTTCGTTGCTATTTATATAAGTATTATATCCTTTGGCTGCAAGGTCGTAGCCTATATGAAGATTATTAGTATTACTAAATCCAAAGGAATCAAGGTTATTACCATTAGTATCTTTTACATAAATAGTATGGGAATTGTTCATATAGATGTGATCCACATTAGTCATATTACCACTAATATTTGCACTACCATCAAATGCTTGTCCCCATATAGTTCTAGCAGTAGCTAACTTAGTAGCAGTTGCAATATTATCAGAAGCAGTTAATGCAGCATCAAGTTTAGTCTTATCAGCAGCAGACATTACACCCGCAGTAGTAGTAGTGGCTTTGTTGATTACCACTGTATCAGTACTTGCAGAACCATTCACTGGATTCTTTTTAGATAAAGTAATAGTAGCTGCATTAGCATCTGTAACAGCACCAGTACCACCAGTAACATAATCAGTTAAGTTTGTTACTTTAGTTTTATCTGCATTCGTATAATCATTTGTTGAAAGACCTTTACCTTCTTCTTTCTGTACAAATCGTGCATCTGCTTGGGATTTATTATAGTAATTGTTAGCAAGGTCATCTGCTACTACCTTTATATTAGCATCAGTTTGATCCTTAGTATAATACCTAGTATCATGAGTATGAGTAGTTACTTCACCTACTAATACAGCTTCAATAGCTGCTTTACTAAGTTCAGCATCTTTACCGGGTTCTCCTTGAGGTCCTTGGAATCTACCCATATTAACCCATTCAGTACCATTCCAAAAGTATAAGTCTGTACCAACAATATAAGAATCACTAAGTTGTGGATCTACTATAGTATCTAAATCTTCTGGACTATCAAGACTACCTTTTAATACAATACCTGAGGATGGCCAACCAGTATTTACATATACATCATCAACTTCATCCCAAAGATACCAATAACCATCATCTCCTACTTTGGGAGGATTGTCTGCATATTCTTTAGCTCTATTAGCCTGAGTATTAGCATTATTGGCAGCAGTAGTTGCATTTGTAGTAGCCTGTTGTGCAGCTGTTTTAGCCTCATTTACGGCAGTTATAGCATCAGCTGTATTCTTTTCCCTTGCAGCCTCTTGAGTCTCTCTAATCGCCTCATTTGCCTGTCTAGTGGCTTCATTTGATATCCTTTCTTGCTCTGCTGTATCACGAAGAGTTTCTGCAGCATCCCTAGCCTGTTCAGCTTCATTGCGTGCAGTTTCTGCAGTAGCTCTGGCTGATTCGGCTGAAGCTCTTGCAGTCTCCGCTGCAATCCTTGCTTGTTCATTTGTATTACGTTCTACTTCAGCAGATGCTCTTAATGTTTCAGCACTTGATCTAGCACTTTCAGCAGATACTCTGTTAGCTTCATTAGTCTTACGAATTTCTTCTTCACTCTTCCTAGCATTCTCTGCAGAGATTCTACTATTCTCAGCTGCTATTCGTTTAGCTTCTTCTGCTTTTCTAGTATCTTCATTATCGATGCGTTCATCCTCATTACTTACTCTGGTATTTTCAGCATTAACTCTACCTTGTTCCGCAGTAACACGCAATGCTTCTGCTTCCTTAACAGCTTGTTCAGTAGCTTCTACTTGAGCTTTAGCTTCTAATGCTTCTGCTGCTGCATCTAATGCAGGTTGTTTTAATGATTGAACCCACTCTTCTTCAGTACCTACGAAACCATGTTTTACTGCAACTTCATATGCTGACCAACCTTGAATACCTTGCATACCAGATAAGTCAACAATAAACTTCCAGCCTTCTTGAGTCTTTAAGTAAACCTTAGCATCATCAGGATCTTCTACATCATTAGTATTAATAAGTACATACTCACCTAACTTTACATCTGCAGTACCCCAATCAGCTTCCATTGCTTCTACTGAAGGATATTCCTTCTTGTAAGTGAAAGCATCACCAATAGCAGCTATACCAGTATTAACATATTGTTTAGTATCATAGTCATAGATCCACCAATCACCATCTACGATCTTTGGTGGATTACTAGCAATCTCTTCAGCTTTATCAGTAGCAGCTATAGCATCGTCAACTATACCTTCAATTTCTTCTACAGCTTGGTTAGCTTTATCTGCAGCTTCATTTGCTTTATTAGCTGCATCTAGTGCAGCAATAGCTGCATCTTCAGAGGCTTTACTTAAACTATCAATCCAATCTTGTTCACTACCTTCGAAACCTAATTTAACTGCAATATCATAAGCACTAAGACCACGAGCTTCTATACCTGTATCTACATATACTTTGTTGATAGGATCATAAGTAAACCAATGATCATTCTCACCTATATATGGAGCCTCTGCAGTAGCTTTTACTCCAGTATCTCTATTGTCTACCCACCAGTTGCCATTAGAACCAATAAATGGTGGTACATAGTCATCTTTACTTACATCAAAGAGTACAATCCATTTTTCTATATCGTGATTGTAAACTTTAATTATTCTACCTTTTGAATCTGCTCCCAAGTCAATCCAGTACCCAACCTGATCTGGATTGGGTACGGTTATACTTGCAAACCATTCATAATATACATTATTCTTAATCATATTATAATGAGTATGGATTATCTTGTTTTATTTTTTCTACTGCTTCTCTCCATTCTTGATATGCTGCTGCGGCTTTCTCTTCCTCTCCAAATTCTCTGTACTTTACATAAGCCATATACAATCTATCTGTACTAGTATTATATAAATTCTCTCTACGCTTTCTTATTTCTTCATTAACTACAGCTGTATCTCTAGGAATCATATAAAAAGCATTATATAAATCTAGATTAGGATTGGCTAAATTAAATTCTATTTGTTCACTAGACGGATGCATGTAACCTCCTTGAAGTAATCCTTCGTAAGAATCTACAAATTCACTTTCTTTTAATCCTTTGTACCAATCCTCTGGGGCTTCTATCATTCCACCTGAACAAAGTAAATATATCTTTTCTTCCATATTATTGAGCATAACCGATAATTACTAAATCTATTGCATTATTACGATCACCAACGTCATGTTTATTATTATCTGTATCCACACAAATCATTTTAAATGAACTAGAAGATGTAGAAGTTATTCCCACCGTTCCTCTAAATCCAGAAGAATCTGAATAAGGAGAATTACTTCGTGCTTGCCCTTGCCATAATACTACATAATTTGTATGACCGACATTGTGATATACTATGTATTCTCCAGTACCACCTTTGTTTATAGAACTAATTTGACATCCTCCTTGAGAATAAATTGTTCCTCTTAAATTACTACCATAATGACAAATAGTTTTAACACCTGGGATATTCCATCCACTTAATGAACCTACCTTTACGTTTCCTGTAAAGGTAGCAGTGGATGCAGAAATAGTACCAGTAATGCTAGCATTACTAGCATACACATATCCTGATTGAGTTACTCTAAACGGAGCAGACCCCCTATTATCAAAAATATTTCCTGCCCAAAATCTTACAGCATTACTACCAGTTCCTCCACCAGTAATACCTGCATTAGCTGAAACTTCTCCATCTCCTACGGTTATTGTTCCTCCACCATAGATCTTTAATGCTGCACTGTTACTTGGTCTTCCATCTGTTACGGCATTGTTACCAAATGACATAATTGGCCATTTGTTAGTTATATCGGATTCATATCTACCATCTAAGAAAAATCTACCACTACTAGCTGCAATACAATTATTATAAAAATCCATACCAGCAATAGTAGCTTTTTCCGCAAACAATAGCCCAGTAGCGATAGATTCAAAAGATGCTCCAAATGAAGACCAATATGATGTGTTACTTCCTGGGGTTACATTCTTAAAAGATGATAAACCTCTTCTTCCATTAGCAACCATATAATAGACACTACCATATTTAACGACATCTCTTACATCAGGGTTAACTGTCCATGCATAATACTTACTAGAACTGTATTCTCCACGATAACTTAAAGATGGACCATTCCATCCATCTGAACCAGGTGCTCCAGTATTTCCTTTATCCCCTTTATCTCCTTTATCGCCCTTTTCACCATCTTTACCAGAATGGGGTAATGGATCAGTCCAGTACCCACCTATACTTTCATCATAAGCCATTTTTCCAGCATTTGGATCATAATTACCTGAACTAATCCAAGTAGTTTGAGATGAACTGTATTTTGGATCTGGATACCATATATATCCTCCAGAAGTTGCACCACCAGAAGAGGGTCTATATGTAAATGTAGGTCTACTAGGTTTATTACTAGCACTCGAAGTATTACAGAATATTTGTATAGGACTATTGCCTGCATCACCATTTACTCCTGCTTTAGATTTAGTGACAACAAAATCAACACTATCTACTACCTTATTACTACTTGCTGGTGATATAAAATCTATCCTCCACATGGCAGAATCAGAAGTCAATGATGTACACTTGATTGTTTGTGTACTTTGGGTATAAGTTACACTACCAGTACCAGTTTGTAAAGAAATAGTAAGTTTAAAATCAGTAATATCTTGAGAACCATACTTCAATCTAGCTGTGGTAGTAGCAGTAGAATAATCTGTTACTACTCCACCTGAATCTGCTGGTACACCAGTGTTTTCATTTGTAAGGATACCTCTATATACATCTTCACCATCACGAACATTATTAATAGTCATGAAATCTGAAAATTCTGCTCCTGCTCCTGATACTACACATTTAAAACTAATTTCATCTTTTTTTGTGCTAGTAAAATAGATACCATTATAACTAACTACTAATGTACTATTTGTTTCATTAGCTAACAATTGCCAATCGTATGTACCAGCTATCGCCCAATACCATTTATAAGATGGATTAATTATATTAAATGAATCTGCAGTAAGAGTGATTGTAGTGTTTTCGGGAACAGTTTTACCTGTTTTATAGTGAAAGAATTGTTCTCCAGACATATATACATATGCTGCATCTTCTCCATTAAAACCATTCTCACCATTAGATACTTTATTAACGTACCATGTCTTAACTATAGATACTCCATCTTCTAATGTTACATTTAAATCTATACTAGCCTGTTTCTGACTTATTGAAGTAAGAGTTACTTTAGAACCAGTTATACTTACAGTAGCTCCACCAGAAGTAGTAGAATATGTTATACTTTTAATAGCAATTGGATTAATACCATGATATGCGTAAACATCTGTAGTAATAGTAGACAAATCTACTAATGGTGTAACCCCATCTGCATCAAATGGTACCGCAACCGTACCATTACTTAAATCAATATAATATGCATCAAGACCTTCTGCACCATTAGATAGTTTAGCTAATTGGGTATCATCATAGTAAGTAGTACCATCAGAATTTGTAACAGTACAACGAATACTTAATGTACGGGAATCTGTCGGCATTGCTGTATATGGAAAGTCTATAGAACTTTGTGCAGACAATTTGGTTCCTTCTGCATTAAGCATCTTCCATTCATATGTAGGATTTTCCATCCCATATACATTTGCAGTTAAATGAATAGTTCTTGGAGTAGGAGTTCCTGAGAAATCGGGAGTATCAAATAAAAATAACCGATCGCCTACAATTTCTACCCATTTAGCTTTGTCATCCCCTGATTTACCATCTTCACCTTTTGAAACTTGCTTTTGCCATTGATCATCATTCTCATTTGGTTCATCTTTGGTACCATTAGGATCCATACAAATCCATAAACTACCTTTATGACTTACTTGGTCATAATAATAGTAAGTGTTGCCAGAAACCCAAATACCTCTATATACAGGTACTCTAACGATTCCTGTGTCAGAAGTTTGATAAATCGTACCTACAAATTTAGTTTGATCACCACCAATTACAACTCTTTCACGAACTACACCATCCTCATCAGCTAGAGAAAAAGTATCAATATTCTTATAGTAAGAGATTCTAGGGGCATTATCACCTTTAGCACTGATAAAAATTGCGTTACGTCTCTCATCCATTTGTAAATTGTAGTCTGGATCAGATTCGTACATATGACCTAATTGTAATATTTCATCATCTGCTTCTGGCTTACCACTACCTGGCTCGCATACGTCTTTAGACAACGTGATGTAATTACTACCAGTAGCATTTACTTTACGCCAATATCTTTTAACGTTTTTACCATCAAATTTTTGGCATATTGCTAAGTCATTAACTATAAATTGATTATACTTAGTACCTTCTTGATCATCAAAGTAGCATTTATAAGAATCTGCTAATTCTTCTACTTCGATACATTTCATATCTGCTACAGTAACTAGAATATCACCACCCACAGCCTTAATCTCATTTACTGTAAGTTCGTTTATTGTCATATTACCTCTAACAAACAGATTGTCTAGTTCCATATTCCATTTAGAGCCTAATGGATATAAACTAGCTCCAACTCCATCCCAACCAGAACGAAATGTATTTCCTGCTTGTAAACCTTGTAACATTGTTATTTTACCATCCGCAGTATCCCCATGCTTATTTAAATAATCTTCTGCAGTCTTTAAAGAAGTATACAAGAAATTATCTGCAGGAGGAGTACTTTCTCCATACTTGATTACAGGTAAAGAACCAGAACTACTAGCCACTGCTTCTACTTGATTTTCAAGTTTAGATAATGCTTGATTTAATGTATCTGTAGTAGTTAATGGGGCCGCACTACTACCTTTATAATAACCAGATAAAGGAAATATTGTAGCAGTACTTTGGGTGTGATAGCCTGGAGCAGATCCACTACCTCCACCATTTGCAATAAGTTCAGATAATGCTGTAATAGTATTCTCAGCTACAGTAAGTCTATTGAGAGCATCCTGTAATTGTTGTAATGTAGATCTATTATCAATATCATCTATCCATTCTTGCATAGTACCACCAATCTCTGACATATCGGTGTCATGCTTAGTATCTAAAGTAATGATCTTATTATTCAATACATCATAGTAACTAGTGATAGCACTATTAAGATTAGTAGTTACACTAGTATCTCCTTCTACTATCTTATTACTAAGATCTTTATAATTATCATTTACTTTAGTATCTAGTATTTCAACATCTTCTTCTACAGCATCTACTCTCTCATTAGTAGCAAATGTACCTGATAGTGATGTAGTAAAGCTTCCACTAGTAATATTTTTATTACTACCATCTTGTACAAGGGTAATGAGGTCTTGCTCTTGCAGTTTAGTTGTTAGTTCAAATTGTGATATCTTTTTATTCATATTACTCTTGGATTATATGTTCTTCAATTTCTGTAAGAATACAATCATTATCAATGTCTTGTATTTCATAGAAATTTATTTGTTTCTTTAAACAGTTAATGTACCCACCAATCTTAATCAAATCTTCCTGAGTAAAAGGAAAATCTGGATCATTTTTCTTTAAGTCAGACTCAAGTTGATTATATATAGTTTCTAAATGAGGAATAAGTACTATATTAGTAACAGATGTATTATCAATATCAACATTCATTTTGGTAGAATCATTAATCTGTTTACCTACCTTATTTACATATTGTGCATGATCCATTACTACAGTTTTTACAAGTATTACAATTTATTGTACAATTACAGGTTCTCATACCAAGTAGGTTTAACATTTCTTTATAATACATATCAGCATCTTCTGTCAAACCTAACTTTGTGGCATTGTCATATAATTCCTTCTTAAATAAGAACATCATAATACGCTCTTTCATTTTATTATCAAGGCAATTATGACAATATCTGGTAAGTAATTTTACTTCCGCTAAATATAATGATTCTTCCATATTTTTTTAAAATAAAAAAGGGAGCATGGGGGAATACCCCAAGCCCCCTTGTGAGTTAATAAGTTTAAAAGTTAGGCTTTAGCAACAAATGCTTTTAATGCTTTTTCAAAAGCAGAATCAGAAATTTTATCTTTATTAACATAAATCTCTGCAGATAGCGGAGTAGTTTTGATGTACTGATTATCGTTGCTTAAATACAAGTTATCCCACTCTAAAGTAAGAGTATCATATTCTGCACTCAGATCTGATCTGAATTCAGGAGCAATATACGGATAAATAGCATTAGCACGGTACTGAATACCTTCGTAACCAAGATTCCAATTCTCACGATCTCTTACGATATAAGCATTACCACGACCCGGAGTACCCTGAGTCTTAGCAATCGTCAAATTAGAAATAGGATACATTACATTGCTCAACAAACCAGAAGGAATTGTCTTCCACATGAAAACATCCATAGATACTTGGCAATAACCAGCATCTAAAGTAATTCCCTGATTATACGGAATTTCCTTTGCAGTCAATGTTAATACTGCAGCATCACTAGTAGCTACTACTCTGGCCTGTTTATGGTTATTGATCTTATTCTTGAAAGAAGTAATCAAATCTGTTGCATTAGTAGTTTTAGCAATTACCTCATAAGTATGAGTAAACTGACCCGGAGCTTCGTGAATGTCATTATAAACAATGCGCAATACATAACGATGTCCCACTTCAGGAGTAACATTAGTTGCAGTAATTACTACTTTGTCTTCAGCCTTAGCAACAAACTTAGTGAATACCATAGACGGTTTAGAACCTTTCTGAATCGGCATACTATAGTTAATAACCGACTTTGTAGATTTTCTACCTTTTTGATCGTATACATCTTCTTTACCAACACAAACACCAATGTAAAGTGCAGTGGCAGCTTCTGCATCAGATGCAGATTCAACAATTACTTTGTTCTCATTGAACAATGCGATATCACCGTCAACTAAAGTATCTACAGTAGTATAAGAAGACGGAGCTGTCTTAGCGATAAGTACTTTATTTACTTTATTAAGCATAATTTTTATTTTTTATTATAGCTTCACAAAATTTTAAAAGTTCATTTTCAGAAAAAGTTCCTTTCATCATATTTGCGGCATGACAAACTAATTGTAAATTATCTAATGTATATCCTTTTTCGGGATCTATTCTGTCTAAACTAACAGAGTACTTATACTTATTACATACATATTTATAAGTCATGTCAAATCCGGTTAAAGCACATTTTCCTTTTTGTTGTGCCCAAAGATTCATTAAATTATCTAAAGTTAAATCAAAATACAAATTCTTTTTCTTTGCTCTATTTCTAGCGTCATTTAAACGAATTTTCATAGTATTTAAAAGAGATTCTGCATCTGACAATTCTTTAACTTTTTCATTTCTAACTTTCCTTTTACACTCTTTACACATATAGCTGATTCCTTTTCTATGTTTATTATATGCTACATGAAAAAATTCATTAGCATTTTTATACATTTTACATTCACTACACATGTATTTTACTTTTTCCATTTTATAAAGCACTTAGTTAAACATTTAAAGCGCTTAGTTTAACTGGTTTAGTCTTCTACTTTCCATGTTTCAGATTTCCGCGTAAACTAAACTTTATTCCATCGTATTTACTTCGTTAATATACGATTGA
>ULSH01047864.1_pt1 | contig 17073 bp, 17 predicted proteins | sample 1956151 | NCBI WGS metagenome assembly ULSH01 (sample SAMEA4835702, study PRJEB28245) | human gut metagenome | biome: gut microbiome; material: fecal sample | place: Denmark | collected 2008 | reverse complement strand
TTAGATGAAGAACAAGAAAGAGCCGCACTAGCGACAATCCTAACGTACTATGCGTACGTGAATTGGCGAGAGTGCGGCTCTGCCGAAGTTATTCGCTAAATAGCGCAGTTTTTCTTAGCCCATTCTGTACAAAACCTTGATGGACGGTCCCATCGTGGTTGCAATGTAGATGGAGCGGAAATACACGCCTTTTGCTGCTGCCGGTTTTGCCTTGACGAGTGCTTCCATGAGAGTGTTGAAGTTCTCTTGGAGTTTCTCTGCGCCGAAAGACGCTTTGCCGAAAGGCACGTGGCAGATAGCTTGCTTGTCAACTCTGTATTCGACTTTACCGGCTTTGATGTCGTGGATAGCACGAGTGATGTCCATGGTGACGGTACCGGATTTGGGGTTCGGCATCAAGCCCTTCGGGCCGAGCACTTTACCAAGTCGACCGACAACGCCCATCATGTCGGGAGTTGTGACGATGACGTCATAGTCGAACCAGTTTTCTTGTTGGATCTTTTGGATCATTTCTTCACCGCCGACGAAATCTGCGCCTGCTGCTTTTGCCTCATCGGCTTTTGCACCCTTGCAGATTGCGAGCACACGGACGGTCTTACCTGTTCCGTTGGGAAGAACGACGACGCCACGAACTTGTTGGTCTGCGTGACGGGGATCGATACCGAGTTTGACGTGCAATTCTATTGTTTCATCGAACTTGGACTTTGCGGTCTCAACTGCGAGCGCGATTGCTTCGTTGCTTTCGTAAAGTTTTGTGCTGTCGATGAGTTTTTTCGAATCAATATAATGTTTACCGCGTTTCATACAAACCTCCTTATTCTTCCACGAGAACGCCCATACTACGTGCCGTACCTGCGATCATGCTCATAGCTGTATCGATATTTGCAGCGTTGAGGTCGGGCATTTTGATGGTTGCGATTTCACGAAGTTGCTCTTTGGTGAGAGTTGCGACTTTCGTCTTGTTGGGGACTGCCGATGCGCTTTGCAAACCGCATGCTTTTTTGATGAGCACGGGGGCCGGCGGTGTCTTGAGAACAAAAGTGAAAGAGTGGTCTTGATAAATGGTGATGATAACCGGTATGATCAAGCCAGCGTCTTTGGAAGTTTTTTCGTTGAATTCTTTGGTGAATCCCGCGATATTGATGCCGTGAGGGCCGAGCGTAGAACCGACGGGCGGTCCCGGAGTCGCTTTGCCTGCGGGCAATTGCAATTTTACGACTGCTGTAATTTTCTTAGCCATATATCCTCCTGACTAACGTGGTTTTGCGACGGTAGGAATGGATTTGCCGTCTCCCACGAAGTTTATAGTCCTGCGACTTGCGTCCTGCAGACGCGATTTCAGAAATTTGCGTTTGCACGCATAAATCAGAGTTTTTCAACCTGTGCAAAATCAAGTTCGACAGGTGTCTGACGTCCAAACATTGCCACGATAACCTTGACTTTTTGACGTTCTGCACTTATGGAATCAACAACGCCGATGAAGTTTTCAAGTGCGCCGTTGACGATTCTCACGTCGTCGCCTTCTTTGATGTTGAAGTCTTCAATGCTGACGGTTTCAAGACCGATTCTTCTGATCTCTTCATCCGTGAGCGGAATGGGACGACCGGCTGCTCCGACGAAACTCGTAACACCGCGCGCTCTTGTGACCATAAACCAAATGTGATTGGTGTAGATCATCTTGATGAAAACGTAACTCGGGAATTTCTTGCGTTGGACGAGCTTTTTCTTGCCGTTTCTTTCAACGACATCGTCTTCAACGGGGATCTTTATATCAAAGATATAATCCTGAAGCGAGTTGTTCTCGATCATGTTGCGAAGGTCGGTTTCCACAGAATTCTCATATCCGGAATACGTGTGTACAACGTACCATTTCGGTTGTTCGTTTATTTCCATAGCGTCCCCCTAATTAGATGAACATGGTTGTCCACTTGCCGTTGACGATAAGTCCGAACAAACCACTGAGCACGTAGTCGATTCCAAAAAGAATCACGAAGAAAAGCACGACCACGATCAGAACGACTGCCGTGTTCTTTCCAACGTCTTTTCCTTTGAGCCACGTGACTTTTTTAAGCTCGGAGTTCATGCCTTTGATGCCTTTGCCCATTCTTTGGAAGATGTTGGGCTTTTTGTCGACATTCTTTTTCGCGGCCTTTTTCTTAGATTTGGAAGACTCATTTTTCGAATCGACGTTGACAGCCGCAACTTGTTTTTTCTCTTCTTGCGGTGCCGCGTTTTTTTCGATGGTCGAGGTTTCGGTTTTTGGCGTTTTCTTTGCCATATTGCCTCCTATCCTAGCCCTGCCTTACTTTGTTTCTCTGTGCAAGGTGTGCTTTTTGCAGAATCTGCAGTATTTTTGAAGCTCCATTCTGTCGGGGTGCTTCTGCTTGTTTTTGGTAAGGTTGTAGTTGCGTTGTTTGCACTCGGTGCAAGCAAGAACGACCTTAACTCTTGCTCCTTTTTGAGCCATAGTAGCCTCCTTTTTGTTCTTTTTCAATACGACACCCTACACGGCAAGAATTTTGCCGTGTAGAGCATTGTTGTATATTTTATTGAAAGAACAAATATTATTCGATGATCTTCGCAACGACACCGGAACCAACGGTTCTACCGCCTTCACGAATAGCAAAACGGAGACCTTCTTCGATTGCAATCGGAGTGATAAGAGTGATTTCCATGTCGATGTGGTCACCAGGCATAACCATTTCAACGCCAGCAGGCAATTTGATGGAGCCGGTAACGTCTGTTGTTCTGAAGTAGAATTGCGGACGATATCCGTCGAAGAACGGAGTGTGACGGCCACCTTCATCTTTCGTCAAGACGTAAACTTGAGCTGTGAAGTGAGTGTGGGGATGAATGGAACCCGGTTTTGCAAGAACTTGACCGCGTTCGATTTCGTTTCTTTGGATACCACGGAGCAATGCGCCGATGTTGTCGCCGCCTTCTGCGAAGTCGAGAAGTTTGCGGAACATTTCGATACCGGTGACGGTTGTTTCTTTCTTTTCGGTGGAGAGACCGACGATTTCAACCTTGTCGCCCATCTTGAGGATACCACGCTCAACTCTACCGGTTGCAACGGTACCACGGCCGGTGATGGTGAAGACGTCTTCAACAGGCATCAAGAACGGCTTGTCGGTGTCACGTTGAGGATCCGGAATGTAGCTGTCGATTGCATCGAGAAGTGCTTGGATAGGTGCAAATGCGGGATCGTCCCACTTGCCTGCAAGACCTGCTTCCATTGCCTTCAAAGCAGAACCACGGATGATCGGAGTGTCGTCTCCGGGGAAACCGTACTCGTTGAGAAGTTCGCGAACTTCCATTTCGACGAGTTCGAGAAGCTCTTCGTCGTCAACTTGGTCGCACTTGTTAAGGAAAACAAGGATGTAGGGAACACCAACCTGACGAGCAAGAAGGATGTGCTCACGAGTTTGGGGCATCGGGCCGTCGGAAGCAGCAACAACGAGGATTGCGCCGTCCATTTGTGCAGCACCGGTGATCATGTTTTTGACGTAGTCGGCGTGGCCGGGGCAGTCAACGTGTGCATAGTGACGCTTCGGGGTTTCGTACTCGACGTGTGCGGTGTTGATCGTGATTCCTCTTGCTTTCTCTTCAGGCGCCTTATCGATTTCGTCGTACTTCATCGCTTGAGCTTCGCCCTTGGATGCGCAATACATAGTGATTGCAGCGGTAAGAGTGGTTTTGCCGTGGTCAACGTGTCCGATAGTACCGATGTTAACGTGCGGCTTTGTTCTTTCAAACTTTGCTTTTGCCATACTAGAATTCCTCCAATATTGTTTTTTTGGTTTTTTTGTTATTTATTATCCAAAGTATTTATATATATAATATTAAACTATATATACGCTTACTTTTTGGAATCTCTTGCCTTCACTTCGCCGATGACCTTTTAAGGGACGCTCTTGGGAACGACTGCATAGTGATCGAACAACATTGTGAAGTTTGCTCTGCCCTGCGTTATGCTACGCAAGCTGGTTGCATAACCGAACATTTCAGAGAGCGGCACGTCGGAATCGACGACTTGCGCTCCGTTTCTGGGCTCGATGCCTTTGACTTGACCGCGTCTGGAGTTGAGGTTGGACATGACGTCGCCGAGATAATCGTCGGGAGTGACCACTTCAACTTTCATGATAGGTTCAAGCAAGGTTGCGCCTGCTTTTGCCGCGGCTTCCTTGAAAGCCAACGATCCTGCAATCTTGAACGCCATTTCGGAGCTGTCCACTTCGTGCATGCTTCCGTCAACAAGTCTGACCTTGAAGTCCACGCACTCGTAGCCTGCGATGATACCGCTTTGTGCAGCTTCCTTGATGCCTTCCCAAGCCGCGTTTGCAAACTCTTTGTTGACAACGCCGCCCACGATGCAGTTTTCCATTTCCAAACCTTTTTCGGGGTTGGGTTCCATCTCGATGACGATGTGGCCGTATTGACCGTGACCGCCCGATTGACGAACGAATTTGCCTTCCGCTCTGACAGGTTTGGTGATTGTTTCACGATAGCTGACTTGCGGTTGACCGACGTTTGCTTCCACTTTGAACTCTCTGAACATTCTGTCCACGATGATGTCAAGGTGAAGCTCGCCCATACCTGCGATGATGGTTTGTCCCGTTTCCTTGTCGGTGTACGCCTTGAAGGTCGGGTCTTCTTCTTGCAATTTGAGAATTGCCATATTCATTCTCTCTTGGCTGGCTTTCGATTTGGGCTCGATTGCCACCTTGATGACAGGATCGGGGAAGACCATGTTTTCAAGAACGATTTGGTTGTTTTTGTCAGAGAGCGTATCGCCCGTGGTGCTCTTTTTGAGACCGATGACAGCGACGATGTCGCCTGCATACGCTTCTTCGATGTCTTCTCTGTTGTCTGCGTTCATACGAAGGATACGGCCGATTCTTTCGTTCTCGCCCTTGACGGTGTTGTAGACCATGCTACCCGTCGTGAGCGTGCCCGAATAGATACGGATGAAAGACAACTTTCCGACAAATTCATCGGTGAGAATCTTGAAGACGAGTGCGCTGAACGGTTCTTTTTCACCGGGGTGACGAAGCTCTGTTTCGCCGGTCTTGGGATTGATGCCCTCGATGCTCGCGACGTCGGTCGGAGCGGGAAGGTAATCCACAACACCGTCAAGCATAAGTTGAACGCCGGTGTTCTTGTAGGAGCTTCCGCAGAAGACGGGGTTGAGCTTCATCTCGAGAGTGCCTTTGCGGATTGCCGCCTTGACTTCGTCGAGCGTGACGGACTCATAGTCTTCCATGATGAGTTTTTCAAAGATATTCTCATCGAAATCCGCCGCTGCTTCAAGCATCTTGAGGTGGTATTCGTCCGCGAGATCTTTGTACTCTGCCGGGATGTCCTTGGTGTAAATCGTGACGCCTTTGTCTTTTTGATCGAAGTAGTACGCCTTCATTGTTTGAAGATCGATAACTCCTTCAAATTCGGATTCTTTTCCGATCGGCAACGTAAGGGGGACAGCGTGTGCGCCCAATCTTTCGCCCATCATCTTGACTGCGTTGAAGAAATCTGCGCCGTTGATGTCCATCTTGTTGACGAATGCGATTCTCGGGACTTTGTAGGTGTCGGCTTGACGCCACACGTTTTCCGATTGCGGCTCGACGCCGCCCTTTGCGCAAAATACTGCGACCGCTCCGTCAAGCACTCTGAGGCTGCGTTCGACTTCAACGGTGAAGTCAACGTGACCGGGAGTGTCGATGATATTGATTTGATGTCCCTTCCACACCGCCGTCGTTGCCGCAGAAGTGATCGTGATGCCTCTTTCGCGCTCTTGCTCCATGTAATCCATGGTTGCAGAGCCGTCATGAGTCTCGCCGAGTTTTCTGTTCACGCCGGTGTAGTAGAGAATACGCTCAGTCGTCGTGGTCTTGCCGGCATCGATGTGTGCCATTATGCCGATATTCCTCACCTTATCAAGAGCATATTTTCTAGACATAAATTACCACCTATAATGTGCAAACGCCTTGTTTGCTTCTGCCGCGCGATGCATTTCGTCTTTTCTCTTGACTGCGCCGCCGGTCATGTTGTATGCGTCCATAAGTTCACCCGCAAGTCTTGCGTCCATGGTTTTTTCGCTTCTCTTTCTTGCAAAGAGCACGATCCAACGGATAGCAAGTGTTTGTCTGCGTTCGGGACGGATTTCCATCGGGACTTGGTAGGTAGAACCACCAACACGTCTTGCTTTGACTTCGAGCATGGGCATTGCGTTTTCAAGCGCTTTGTTGAAAACGTCCATTGCGTCGACGCCGAGTTTTGTTGCTGCTGTATTGAAAGCCTCGTAGACGATCGTTTGTGCCGTTCCTTTCTTGCCGTCGAGCATGATTTGGTTGATGAGCTTGCTCACAACCTTGCTGCCGTATACGGGATCGGGCAAAACGTCTCTTTTAGGCACGCCACTTCTTCTTGGCATATTAACCTCCTAAAATGAATACATTCGAAAAAATTATTTTTTGGGGCGTTTCGCACCGTATTTGCTTCTTGCTTGACCGCGTTTTGCAACGCCTGCCGTATCAAGAGCGCCACGGATAATGTGATAACGCACACCAGGCAAATCCTTGACTCTGCCGCCTCTGATAAGAACAACGCTGTGCTCTTGCAGATTGTGACCTTCGCCGGGGATATAAACAGTTCCTTCCATACCGTTGACCAAACGCACTCTTGCGATTTTACGAAGAGCGGAGTTCGGCTTCTTGGGGGAAGTGGTCGTAACGCTCAAGCAAATGCCGCGTTTTTGCGGGCATTGATCCATGATAGGCGTCAAAGACTTCTTGACCTGTTTTTCTCTGCCTTTTCTGATAAGTTGATTGATGGTTGGCATTATAGTTCCTCCTGTAAGATTTTTCGAATGTACCTGCAACCCAACAGGTGCAATCAAGACTCTATGCCTTTGCTTCGGTGATACCCACAACCGCGGCTGCAACTTCCACTCCCGCCAGTTCCCCAAGCCTCTTCTTTGAAGGGACGTAGGTCACGTCAACGCGACGAGCGTTTGCTGCGGCAACGATTTTGCGCCTCAAGTCCGCATCGGCGTCCAACGCTACGATCACACACCTGACGGTAGAGTTGGATATTCCCTTCAAAACCTGCTTGGAACCGACAACTTTTGAAGAGTTTGTAAGCATTTGTTCAAGTTTTTCTTTGTCCATAACTTTTTGCACACTAAAAAACTGCTTACGGCTTTCGTAAGCCTTTATATATTATCAATATTCCGCACCAATGTCAAACGAAAAACCGAAAGAAATCGAAAAAATTTATATATTATATAGATATTACAAGATATAGTTGCGCGAGCGCACGCTCACACACTATACGCACGCAAACACGCACAACGCACACACGACATACGCACGCTCTCACGCACAGTTTATTGTTTGCAGAACAAAAGCCGTCATAGCGGCAACGGCATCGCTTGCAAGCAAGCAACGCCGAGAGCCGCATTAGGCTTATTGTTCTTCTAACCGCGCCGAAAATCTTTGACAGTTCACGCACGGACAAAAACTCCTGCCGCAATTTCGCAAGATTGTCTGCTTGGTGCTATGATTGGGTGGGACACCCACACCCGATTGGAAAGATTCGGTAAAACTCAAAATTCTCCGTGTCATCCTGAGCTTGTCGAAGGATCTCGTGGAAACGAAACGTCACTATATAACCGTCATTTTACATCATTCCGCTACCGCGAGATTGCCACGCTTACGCTCGCAATGACAATATGGCGATATTTACATTTCTCCTTGTCATTCTGAGAGAATCGAAGAATCTATCGTAGCGAAAATAAAATAGCATTATTGACGGCACACAAGCATAAGATTGCATAGGGTGAAAAATGAACGATAAAAAAGAGATTGTCGTGTTGAGCGGCGCAGGACACAAAGGCATTGTCAAATACCAAAACGTGACGGGCAAAGACACTGTGAAAGGGTGTTGCAATCTCGATTTCAGACCAAGCAATGCAAAGCTGTATCTTGTGGGGGATGAAATTGCAGAAATAACACTTTATGACATCAATACGGCATTTGAAGTGCCGTTTTGTGCAAATGATGACGTTGCGTGCGTGGTGAGATCAAGTGCGCTCATCATGTTTGGCGGACGTGGCGCAAAGTGCAAAACGCTTGCCAAAATCGACGAATACAACAAGCAAAAAGCGGTGCAAAAAACGCTGAAAAACAGCGTTGAAACGTTGTGTGAAAGCGTGGCAAACGAGTGTGAAATAAGCCGTGAAAACATGCCGATTTCAAGCAAAGAAAGCATGCAAAACAAAGGAGAAAAGCAAGCGAAAATCGACGGGAAATCGCACGCTTTTTCGCTTGCGAACGAATGGACAAAGTATGACGGCAACAACTTCTATTATGCCGTAAAGCCACAGCTTGACGAGCTGTTTGTGTGTCATCCGAGAGAGAGTGCGCTTGACGATGCGGTGGACAACTCCAAATGGGTGCGTGTGGAAACAAACGACGGCTACTACGTTGTGGGAGTGCTGTTCAACGAAAACGAACCGTCTTTCATCTGCTACGGCGTGCCGTCCAAGGACAAGACTTCACCGCCCGACGAGCTTGAAAATGCGTGCGTGTGGCTGCCCTTGCCCGACGGCGAAAGCGGATATTGGGTGATATATCAATCCGCGCGCAACGGCAGCATCGTGAAGTGAGCAAGGCGTATATTCGCAAAAAAATGCAAGAAAAATGCAAACAAGCGGATTGAAAAATCCGCTTGTTTGATTGTTGTCTATCCGACCGAATTGTCGGTTAAGATAGCGTTGATTTTATTTTACCACAAGGCTTGACATTTTGCTAGCATTTGTGATACCTGTCAAGTCAATCACAACTCTGATCTCTCCGTCGGAAGGAATCGCGCAACTGCTCAACGTTCCTTTGTCTACGGTTCTGATCTCTTTTACCTTCGTTTCAAACAATTGCGAGCCGGTCGAGTCGTATGCCACCACCGTTTGTCCCGGCGCAAAATATCCTTGTCTTACCTTCAAATATACATCCCCTGATACTAAGACAGTTCTAACCGAGGCGGTGATGCCTTTCTCTGACGGAGCAATCGCGACCTCAATCTTTGTTTGCATATTGTTGCGTGTTACGAGTTTGTAATTGTTGACATTTGTGCCGCTGCTCGCGGTGAGTATAAAGCTGCCGGATGCAATCTCAAGCACCTTCTTTTGATCTTTTTTTACATACCCTTCACTTGTTGTCACCAACCCCGCCTTGCTGTTGTCAATGCTTACGGATATCATCTCGCTTCCAACCAGCATATATGTTTTAAGTCCCAAACGATTGTTCGACATGTAGTTTGTGGTCGTCATATAGGACTGCTCATATTGGATTTCGACTTGTGCAATTGTGAAGGTTTTCACATCTGACACCACTTCGCCCCATTCTGCAGTTGCTTTGATACCGATACGATATTCATAAGTGCCAGCATTTTTGGGGATGTAAGTGCTTGTGACCTTTGTATAGATTGATTCACCTTGTTTGCGGTACTCAACATATTGCTCGCCGCTGGTAATAAGCGTATAGTTTTGTCCGCCTTCAACCGAGGGGGTGGACAATTTATTAACAAGGGCACCGTAGTTGAAGTTTGCAACAGCCGCGCCATCATACGTTTTACTTTCGACGCTTCTAACTGTAAGAGTTCTTTCCTTCACGGACACCGTGAACGTCGTGTAGCCGGTGGTTGCCGCAAAATAGTTGTCGCCTTCTGCATAGTTGATGCTCACTCTATACTCGCCTGCGGCTTTCATTGCGTTTTCGCTTGTGGTGGCAGTCCAATTTGTGCCGTTATTCACTTCCCAAACGGTTGTTATTGCGCCATAGCCTTCACCGAATTCTTCATAATCGGTTGTGGGAGCAGGGATTGGTTCGCCCACTTTGAAGCCGTTTGCAAATGCGTTTGCGTTTGCGATCGCAAAGCCTTCTATCGTTGCTTTTGTGATCTCGCCCGTGACGTCTTTGTCCTCAAGAGTGTAGTTGCCTTTGTCTGCGCCTTGAAGAGTTGCAAAGCCCACGGTTGCGCCAACGTCGTTGGATGACATGGTGATCGTTGCGCTGACTGTGTCGCCTGCAACAATGCCGTTGAGCGTCACTTTGCCGCTTTCAATGACGTTGTCATTGTCATAAACTTTCGTTCCGCTTGCGGTGAGTTTCTTTGCGGTGATGCTTGCCGTGACGTTTGCAGTTGCAAGAGTGTAGTTGTCCTTATTCGCGCCTGCAAGAGCAATTTCTTTGACGGCTGCGCCGACATTTTTGCTTGCCATGGTGATCGTTGCGCTGACTGTGTCGCCTGCAACAACGTTCGAGAGCGTTGCAACAAGATTTGCATTGCCGTCATACACTTTGGTTGCAGTGGCAGAAAGAGCCTTCTTTGCAATGGTGAAATCTTTGCTGGCAGAGCCTTCTTTCCATTCCGCCGTGGCGGCAACGGTAACTCTCACTGTGTACTCGCCTGCGTTGACGGGAGCGGTCAAGGTGTAGGCGGTGTCCGCTGCGGATTTGAGCTTGTATTCGATCTTGATTGCGCCGTCGCCTTTGCGGCTGACTTTGTCTTGAGCAAGCACTGCGGCGGTCTTGTCGTACGTCTTGTCGAGAGCCGCGTTGATTTCAACCGTGTTGGCTTTTGCATCGAGAGCGGCAATAGGCTCTTTCTTGGTTGTCTTGCACACCGTGCAAGTGAAGGTCTTTTCACCTGCCGTGCCATAGCCTGCGGGAGTGGTTTCAACACCGCCGCCCCAAGCGTGCGGCGCTTCGTCGCCCTTCAAATCGGTATGCGCGCAAGTGGCGGGATGCCAGTGGGTTTGCGTGTCAAACTTCCAAGTGCTTGTGTCAAAAGAGTGTCCGAGAGCGGGGATCTCTTCTGTTTTTTCAAACTTGCAGATCGTGCAGGTGTACACCATCACGCCCTTTGCATCTTCGGTTGCCGCAGTGCGCACAACGCCTGCGTCCCACACGTGATTCTCTTTGGGAGTGGTGTCAGTGTGTTTCTTTGTGACGCACTCGTGCCAATGCCCGTCCGCGTCGCTCTTCCAGTCCGCAGAATAGTTGTGCTTTTTGTTGCACGCCGACAAAACCGTCAACGACATGACAAGCACCAACACTACGGCAAGAAGTATAGTGATTGATTTTCTTTTCATAGTTTTTCTCCTTTTATGGATTTAGTTTGTATATTTCCGGTCGCAACGGATATTGCGACATGAAACCCGGTTGAGTTTTATTGCGATTTTTGCGTGTTGCCACTTACGCCCTGCTCGCGCTGTTATTTGGCAATGGAATAAATATATTTTGTCGTGCCTAAGCCTTCTTGGATGTTGGTCTGCACAATGCTTGTTTTGTCTGCCGACAACTCAAAAGTCGAGCCAACCAACAATCCGTATTTGTGAGCGACAATCTCTTTGTCCATATCTTCTTGATTGTCATAAAACACAATGGCATTACCTTTGATTCTGTACAGCAACGTACCCCTGCCTTGAGAGCCTTCTTCGCCCGGGGCTTGATCGAAAGTCACCGTCACGGTGTTGTTGTCAGCCGCAAACTCAAACATGACCTTTGACGAACCGACATATTTCATAAAATCTTCTTCCGTCATTTCCATTTCCTTGAGTATCGCCTGCTTGGCGGCTTCGGAATCCCACTCGACAATGGCGTCAATCTTCTTGAAGGTCTTGCCCTTTATGTCTGCACTCGCCCACTTTGCGTACAGCGTGAACACTCTTGCCGGCATGTATGAAAACTCAAAAGCCTTGTCCGCAAGCGTTACGCCGCCGTCTTCGCTCTCATACCAGCCTGCAAAGACAACGCCGTCTTTGGTCGGATCGCTCGGGGCGGTTATCGCCGCGCCTGCGCTCGCCTTGATGGGTTGCACTTCACTGCCGCCCTTGCTGTCAAAGGTGATTGTGTACGTCTTTTCGGCGGTGAGTTTGGGGATGCTGTCCGTTCTCTCTTTGTGGCAAACAAGGCAAGTGTACAACATCTCGCCGTCCTTCTCGGTGGTCGGCTCGACTTTTACGCTGCCATTGTTCCAGCTGTGCGGAGCTTTGTCTTTGATCTCCTTGCAGCCCTTGTCGACACATTCGTGCCAATGGTGCGTTTCGTCAACGCTCCAACCTTCAGAAAAGTGGTGTTCTCCGCTATTTTTGTCGCAAGCCGCAAACACGGCAACGGACACGGCAAGCACCAATATGGTTGCAACAATTGCGATGATTGATTTTCTTCTCATATTTTTTCTCCGTTTTTTGTTTATTTGGGGTTGTTTATGTTTGTTTTTGGTTGTTACCGATAGTTTTTGTCCGCTTTTGTCCGTTGTTGTCGGTTGTTATTGGTTGTTATCGGTTTTTGTCCGCCATTATCGACTTTTGTCCGCTTTTATCGACTTTTGTCCGTTTTGCTTTGTCGTTTTATCTATGCTTTTGGCGATTTTTGGCGCATATTGTTTTGTCCGCCCCTTACAACGAGTCGAGAGCGTCCACAAGATAGTCGGACGGCACGGATTCGTAGAAAAACGCGTCAATCAAGCCTTCTTCCTTGGCTCGTTTCACTTTGTAGGCAACGTCCCCGTCGGATACGTTGTCACAAAGAAGCGCGATTTTCAGATCGGGATTTTTGCGCTTTGCCGCTTGCACCGTTTCGGCGCGGCTCTCATACGTGCCGTCCCCCGACCTTGCAACGTCCATCACAAGAAGATTGGCATAGGTCGCCTCGCATGCAAGCAAAATCTGCGCCTCGTCTTGCGACGTCGAGCGCGCCACGCAAAAACCCGCCTTTTTCAAAGCAAGCGTCACCGCTTCGAGAATGAGTCGGTTTCGTATCGCCAACACAGTCCTTTTCATCCAAACCTTCTTCTTTCAATCCGCAAAATCCACACGCGCGGATATAAAACGTTTCTTTACGTGTACATAATAACACAACCAATATATGCGCCACAGTACCCGTTCGGGTACTTCAAAGCAACTTTTTTGGAAATTTTTGAATATTTTTGGAATAAAAAAAACAAGCCGCAATTTCGCAAGATTGTCGGCTTGGTGGTTTAAGCGGTAAAACCCAAATATTCCTTGTCATTCTGAGCGTAAGCTAAGAATCTCGTGGAAACGAAACGTCACTATATACACGTCATTTTTCATCATTCCGCTCCCGCGAGATTGCCACGCTTGCGCTCGCAATGACAATATGGAAAAATTAATACTTTATGCGCCCGAAACTAAACCTTATTCAAAGCGCACTTATACACGAAATGTGCAACTTCAAAATATATCTTAAAATTCTATATTTCTTTTCTTTCTCGCTTGTCAGATATCGTCTTCTGTTCTGTCAAGGATCACAAGCCCCGTTTCTCTTGCTCTCACCGCAAGCTCCGTGCGAGAGCGCAGCCCCGTCTTGTCAAGCATATTGGAGATGTGTTTCTTCACGGCGTTTAGCGATACGCCCAGCTTGTCGGCGATCTCTTGATTGCTGTATCCGCCCGTCATAAACCTGAGCACCACAAGCTCTTTGTCGGTGAACTCATTGCTCTTTGCAAGCCCCACGTCCACCGTCTGCAATCCGTCGGGATAGACAATCTCGCCGCTCATCACCCTGTCCATGACGCAGAGTATGCTCTCTTTGCTTGTGTCCTTGTACCAAAACCCTTCCGCGCCAAGTTTTTTTGCGCGCGAAATGTAGGAGCACTCGGGCATGCTCGTGACGATGATTATCTTGGTCTTCGGATATTTTTTCTTGATTTTCTCGGCGGCGTCAAGTCCGCTTGCGCCGTCGGCAGTCACCACGTCCATAAGGATGAGATCCACTTGCCCCGACATACAATATATCTCGGCAAAAGCGGCGCAGTCTATGCTTTTTGCAAGCGTGTATTTGTCGGACGATTGCACAAAATGCTCAAACAGTTGCATGGGCATTGCGTGGTCTTCCACAATCAAAACAGAGTATTTTCCGTCTTTCATAAATCTCCTTTCGGCAAAACGATTGTCAACAAAAACTCGGGGCTGCTTGCAATCGTCATCCTTCCGCCTTCTCTTTCGCACAGCGCGCGCAAGGAAGAAAAACCGCCGCCTTCGATGATTTTGCCATTGGGTGGCGTACCGTTGTTGGTTATCTCAATTTGCAAAACAGAGCCTTTATCAGTCAATTTCAAGTGTATAAAGTCCCCTTTTGCATGTTTAACAGTGTTTGTGATGCACTCAATCGCGCTTGTGACGACAATCTTTTTCAGCCGCTTGTCGCAAGGCTTTTCACCTTCCACTTCCACCGTCACACCCACCGCTTTTGCCGCTCTGAACAGTCCGCCGTAGGTGTCGGAAGACACGCTCTCTTTGGTGCCCAAAAAGCACGCAAGATCCTTTTGCCACGTGGCAAGCAAGCGACGTTTTTCTTCTGCGCTCGGGTTGGCGGCAAGCGTTTTGCGTGTTGCGAGCAACAGCTTGCCAAGCTCGTCATGCGTGCGGATTTTTGCGTTGAGCGTCTCCTTTTGGGCGGTGAGTTCTTCTATGTTTTCGCCGTACTCGCGCATGCGCTTGTTGAAAGATTCGATCTCTTTGTTCTTTTTGCTCAAGTCAACGGAAAGAGCGTATCTTCTCGTCACGTCCGTTGCGATGATCTCATAGATCGGCTCTCCGTTTATGAAGTGTTCAAGCCGCTTGAAAGAGTACACTTGCCCCGTCTGCGTCTTGACGATGGGCTTGTTGCCAAGCCGCACTCGCTCTGCGCAAACAAGCGGTTTTTCTCCCGTCAACACGCCCCAAAACTTGTTGGCGTCAAGCAAAGTTTTGCCCGTCGTTTCTATGCAAAGGTCGTTGATTTTGACATTGACAAGCCTCGGAATCCCGTTCTTTTTGGCAAAACATATTCCGCTCGGCAAGGTGTCGAAACTCTCTTTTACGCTCATGTTGGAGAGCCGTGTTTTGACGTGTTTGTGCCCGATTGCAAATATGACGATAGCAAGGACAATAATCACGTTGGCGATGACAAACAGCACCCAAATGGGTACGTTTGCCGCAAACATGGATATGACGTGATATTCTTCGCCGTCATACGTTTTGGCAAAAGACAATATGCTTATGAGCGAAAAGACGCTTGACAAGGACGTGATCGCGCACACAAGCGCATACGGCCACTTCATCTTGCGCTTGAAGGTCAGATGCATCACGCACACCGACAGCACAACCGCAAGCAAGAACGCTATGAGTATGCTTTTTTGAAGATAATTAGGAGCGGAAGCAAACGTCATCTTGTTGCACCCCCTGTCTTGAAAGTCAGCGTTTGATACACGCAATCGTCTTCTCTTTTCACGTCTATATAACCGCCAAACTCGGCAATTTGTTCCTTTTCAAAATCGGCGCAATCCTTTTGCGCGCCCGATGTGACGACTCTCACGGACAGCGTTTGCTCGTTTGACGACAACTTGACTATCACGTCCGTGAGCGTGGGCAGCGCGCGCTCGATACACTCTTCAAAAAAGTCGTACGCAAGCGTGCAAATCCGCCCGTCATACTCACCGCTCGCATTGCCGACAAACATAGTGGTCACGCCGCAATCGGACAAATATCCAAGGGATTCTTTCAGCGACAAAGCAATCTCGTTGATGTCCATATCTTCCTCGACGTCCTTGATAAATTCAAGATTGCTCCTACGCTTGACGTATGCAAGGCGCACGCACGCCCCGCGCAAGTTTTGCTCGAAATCTTCGGAGTTTTCGTCAATTTCGGCAACGAGATTTTGCACAAAATTCAACTCGTCGGACACCGTTGCCATGATCCTGTCGTACAAGCGGTTTTTTTGCTCGATTTTCGCTTTGCGCTCTTTCAAATCGTTCTCGTAGGCGATAAGCTCGCTCTCTTCGGACAATTCTTCGCTTGCAACGGACAATTCTCGCAACAGCTCGTTGATTTGCGTCAAATTTTCCGCATAAAACACGCTTCCGCCCGATATGCTCTTGTGAGATAGGCGCGTGTCTTCGTCAAGCAAAGTCTGTCCGTTGGCTTTTGCAAGCTCATACTGCTCCGATGTTGCAATCGGTGACTTTGCCGTGCGGTATGCGGGATTGAGATTTTCGTCGGTTATGACAGACGACACCGCCGACGCGTCAAAATAGGTGGCGTAATTCTCGTTGGACGGAATAAGACCTATGGCTATGCAGCTTTCAAACGTCAGTATGAAGGAAAAAGACAGCAATTCCGGCACTTTGTAGGACTTTGTGGCATAGACAAAGCACAGAATGCACACAATCGTGCACACCGCAAACACCGTCAGCGGCAGCCAAGTCCGCTTTCTGCACGCCGATATGCTGCATTTCAACGCCAAAGTCACAAGCGCGGCAAGCGTCACCGACACCATCCACCCTATCGCAAGATAATACACCACTCCGTGCTTGTAGTCAGAGTAAAATCTCTCGAAATTCGGCTTGAATATGAACGCCATTTGATGAAGGTCGTTGGTGAGTATCAACAAAATCAGCACAATCGCCGGGACAAATATCAGATATATCCACTTGCTTGTCGGCTTGTCTGTCTTTTTTGTGACGTTGAGAGCCGCAATCAACGCTATGGGCGGCACAAGACATTGCGGAACATAATATAAATACCACAAATAGCGCGCCGCTTTGTCGTAAGAATTCAAAAATTCGTACTTCACGCAACGTATAAGCAACCAAAAAAACAACAACGATGCAACCGCAAGCACCATTCGCTGCGTGGATTTTGACACTATGCGATTTTTGACGGAATATCCCCACATAAATATGAGCATCAAAAAGATGACCGTTGCGGTGATCGAACACACCTTTGTCCAAAACGGCTGCAAACTTTCGTCAACGTATTGCAAAACGCCTGCCACCACGAAAAAAGCCACGCAAACGGCAAAATCAATGATACGTTTTTTGTCTGTCGTTTTCTTCTTGGCGGGCATAGTTTCTCCTACAACATATTATTTTATCATAGATGTTTTCAGTTTTCAATACTGCATATTTTGAGCTCGGAGAATATGTATTTCACCGAATATTCCAATCGGGTGCGGGTGTCCCGCCCTATCTGTCATCCTGAGCGAAGTCGAAGGATCTAGCGTAGCGAAAAAT
>ULSH01052463.1_pt1 | contig 17147 bp, 28 predicted proteins | sample 1956151 | NCBI WGS metagenome assembly ULSH01 (sample SAMEA4835702, study PRJEB28245) | human gut metagenome | biome: gut microbiome; material: fecal sample | place: Denmark | collected 2008 | reverse complement strand
GGAAAGAGGCAGTTTTAACACTGCCTCGATTACCTTACTATATTGTTTCTTCAAGTTCGCTGTCAGCCGTGCTATCATCATAGCCAACCGCTACGGCTTTTTTCGATTGGCTCATGATTTTTTTGTGAGTGTGATTGCTGTTGGATAACCTTGGTCATCTTCTGTTACCGCAACATCGTAGTTATCCTCAATCCACTTAGGTACTGTCTGAACTGATACAGTCGCAGTTCCTGTTAAGTGGTCATCGGAAGCCTCACCTGGGGCGAATGACTCCTGACCGATAAAAGCGCAGATACCTTCTGAACCTTTTCCATCTGTACCATAGAGAATGATGAAATCGAGCTTCTTGCCCTCGTTAGTTACCATCTCATCTTTGTACTTCTTCTCAAAAGCTCCCTCGACCTCCATAGAGCCGGCTGAACGTCTACCCATTTCCTGTGTCTCTACTAAATCCTCAAGAGTTGAAGTATCTACCATGTTCTGTGAACCGAATGGTGAGGGAATTGATTTTGCTCTAAGTAAGAGCTTGTAAGTTCCAGCCCAATAATCGCCACTTGTGGCGGATGCGGTTGGTGTCTTGTAAGCAATTCTACTTTTTAATCCTGTTGCCATTTTTATTACCTCCTAATTTTTCATAAAAAAATAAGAGCCAAAAAGCTCTTATAATCTATCATTCCAGTCGAATGACCGCCTAGCACGTAATGTTGCTGTCCATATTTTGCCGTTTTTTCTAGCGAATGGGGCCGGTGTCAGCTTAAATGACATTGCTTTGTATTCATTAGCCACTGTCTGCGCCACATTCAAGGCTTCTGAACGGCTTTTATTTGTTGTAACAATTACTTGTGCTGTAAATAACACTGTATTTATTCTTTCGCACTCTAAATCCTCATTCTGTTCTATAGGTTCGAGTGCTTGAACTAGCACTGTCGGGAAACTAGCCGCTGCGCTGTCCGACTGTTCCTCTTGTGTGAATTTTAGCTTGGGATATTTAGTTTTCAATTTTTTCTCACATCGGGTTTTCATAATCGCATATGTGAGGTTTTCAAGGTCATAAACCCATTGATTTTGACTTGCCACTTTATCTCACCTCAACTAAAATTTTTCCGCGCCGTTCTCATAATGTCATTTTCCATTTTTAAAAATGCGTGATACATCGGCATTGTAGGTGTAATGCCGTATGAATGGTGTAATTCTCCGCTTTCGTCTCTCCAATACCAACCCTCGCTGTCAAATGCGTGTGTCTGCCCCGGAAAAGTTCCTTGACCGCCTCTTGTATCATTAAAGTGCGGTTTAGCTTTCCAACCCGAGCCGTATTCAGCCATAAGCAAAGGCGATACATCAACTGTTTTAAGTCCGTCTGCCGTTTGCCATGTGCTTTGTATCTGCCCTGTTTCCGTAGCAAGCACAATAGCCGTACAGCCGTCCGTTGTATCTTTAATTTCGTAACTAAATGTAATGTAGTGTCCGAAATTGCCTGTATTTGCTCGTGCTACAGCAATACCATTACCGGCAAGTTCTCTGACAAACGCTATGCACTTGTCTTGTAAGCGGTCTTTGTATCTTTCAAGTTTGTCTATCGCATCTTGTATAGATTTTTCTGTTAGGGAAATGTCAAGCTTCATAATTACACTTCTTTCACAACTGCTTTGAGCATGTATTTAACTGAATAGAGAGAGGGTTTCACTCCGACTATTGTAAAGTCTGCGGAAGTTGAATCAACTAATCCGTTTTCGTCCTTTGTAGGCTCGCTATCAAGCCAAATAATGTCACCTTTTTTAAAAGGGTATTCTCCTCTGTCTGTCAGCAAAACAGCATCAAAATCAGCCGTATTAAAGCCATATTCCTTGTTCTGTGCTTCTCCACCGTCAAATGATATATTCGCCCGAAAATCAACCGGCTCCGAAAAGCCTGTTTCTTCATGGGTGTAGTATATCTTCTCTCCGTCCTCTGTTTCGTAAAACTTTAGATTTCCGTCCTCGTCTTTTTCATAGACTGTGACTGTTTGGCCTTGGAGTGCGTACTTCATGGCTTGTTTATTAATGTCAAGCATTTTTCTTTATCTGCTTGTAAATCTGATTAACACCGGTACTTGCCATGCCCGACACAATGCCAACTGCTATTGCATCAAGAATGTTGTCTGCCGGATAACCGGGAATTACAAACATTCCAACAATGCCGAGTACTCCACCGGCCACACCTACGATAATAGGAATAATATTATCTTTAACCTGTGGTATCTGCTTTGAAGCATATCCGATTAAATAAGTAATTACCATAATAGCAACTACTGTAGGTACTTGTGTAAAGTCCATCAGTTTTTACCTCCTTTGCCTAAATGGATTTCCTCAATCTCATTTTTCATTTTTGTTACCATGCCATTACCACCGAGTGCGTGGTATGCGTCATACATCTCGCAAAAGTTCTGATACGCATATGATGGTATTTCGCCAAGCTTCATGTACTTATCATGGTATTCGATAAGCTGTACTCGTAAAAGTAACATTGTACCTTTTCCGTTTGCTTGTCGTAACTTCTTTTCCTCTTCAATGCGCTCGTTTCTTTCTTTTGTGTCTATTGCTTTTTGCTTTTTCTGCTCTTGTAAAAGCCAAACAATATAGCCCAAAAGTGCTGTCAGGACAATTGGCAAGGCAATAATGTATGTCTGATAGATTAAATTATTCATCTTACAGCCTTTCGTCTTTAGTAATTGGCACACCGCCCACCACCACTTAATGTGTACCGCCTGCTACCACTTTACCGACATCAGTAAAATGGTAACGCACAATCTTCTTATCTTTTTATATAATGCCCTATAGGCAAGATTTATAGCACTTTGACAAAAGGAAAAACTCCGACAAACAGCTTATCTCTGTCTTTCCATGTACGGCTCACTCCGCCCTCGCTCAATGCGCTCATGTAGTTCTCACCGGCTTGTGAATGGTCGTAGACAGCAAGATTGATAACAACATTTTCAAACTGCTTTAAGTCGGCAGTTATATCATCATCAGTGAAAGTGTCCGGATAACACCTTTTTGCTTTTACATCTTCCGTGGCTTGCCTAATGAGCTGTTCAATGAGTGGGTTATCTTCCTTGTTGTCGAACACTACCACATCAGATGTTGTTTCATCATCATTCGTGACTGTATCAATATGAAATTGTTTGAGTCTGATTTTGACTTGTTCTAATGTGGTGTATTCCATGCCAAGCTCCTTATAATCCAAACTTTTCAATTAACATTTTCTTCAAGTCGCTGCCATTTATTTCTGTGGCATTTTCGATACCATTTTCGCTCGCAAGCTTCTTTAGGTCGGCTGTTGACATTCTGTTAATTTCTGTTTTTGTGTATGGTGTTTCAGGTGGGTTCATAAAATCAGAAGGCACCGAATTGCTATTGCTTTCCGGTACCTCGTCTCCGACTTTATACCACACTCCATCATGCTTTATAGAGTGCGTTGCTATCATAAGCCTTAATCCTCCTTAACTTTGAGAACCATAACGCTATCCATACCCTCGAATGTAGGTAATCCAATCATAGATACGATACAGTGAGTATTGATAGGATGATTTGTAGCATATGTGTATACAGATACACCGGTCTCAACAAGTGAGAGGTTTCCGTCTGTGATACTTCCGCTTCTTTCCTCTGGAGTCTTACCAAATGTGTAATCGCCAAGGAATACTCCGGCAGACTGCGCAGATACAATGCCTGTTGGTACAAAGTACTGTGTCTGTCCTGTCTCGTCAACATAGAGCTTATCGTATACCTCAATCTCGATACCATATCCTCTAAGGTATTCAGTAACCTGTCCTTGCTGTAATCTGATACCGCCATTGTAAGCAGTGATACCGAGTACCTGTTTCTTTGTATCCTCTGCTCCGAGAACCATTTCCCAAGTCTCTGTATTCATGGTGAAACGTGTAAGTGAGTAGCCTGTAGCCTTTGAGAAATCTCTCTTGGTCTTAATAAGGTCGTCAAGTGGTGTGGCTGTATCCGACTTGTCCCATGCACTTGTGCCTGTAAAAGTCTTGTAATGCTTTGCCGTATGCTCTGATTTCTCATTATCTGCAAGATAGTCAATGTAAAAAGGTTTGTCGCCAATAGTTACTTTTACTCTTGGTACACCATCTGTAGGTGCAAGTAACTGCCAAATCTGTCTCTCCGGTACAACTAATGCGCCCTCAATAAGGTTCATTGGCTTCTTTGAGATTTCGCGTAATACGTTATTGGCAAGGCTAGAGTTTTCAGAAGTTCTGTAATTGTCATACTCCTGTTCCTCTTTCTCCGTTACCATATAAGACTCACGATAAAATGGCATTGAGTTCTGAATGTCAGAGAAACCTCCAACATCTCTTAACTCTGCCTGTGCGTCAAAGTTTGAAGCTTTGAGTGATACCGGTAGTCCGTTCTTGCCCTTGATGAATCTAAGGTCGAGTGAATCCTGTTTACGTGTTCCGAATTTCTGTCTGCCAAGATAAGGGGCAGTTCCTAATGTCTTCTGATAATTGTTCCACATTACACCGAGGCTTCTCGCTGTAAATGCTTCTGCTAATGGTAATGCCATGTTCTTCTACCTCCTTTTAAACCTGACTTGCTACAATCTTTGGTGTGCCATAGAAAGTAACTCTAGGTGTTGCAGTTCTAGCTTCATCTGCGATTGAAAGTGTCTTAACTTTCTCCCAATCAATAGTTCCCTGATATACATATGTTCCAGGTGCGTCACCCATCGTTACATCTACATCGTGTAACAGATAGCCCTTGCACTCTGCGTCATTGCTTGGGAATGGTGTACCGGCCGGTACAATCTTCATTCCATTTGCGTCTGCGCTTGTTACCATAGTCTGTGGTACAAGGCATGCTGCACCCTCATAAGGAAAAAATTTTAAAATTCCTTTACCCTGTGTAAAGTCTCTTACGATTGGTTTTCCCATCGTTCTACCTCCTGTTTTAAATTACATAGCTGTTTTGACTTTCAGCGTTTGCAACTGTACCGAATGAGATTTGTTCTGCATTTGCTACATCTGCCGGCTTTGAGTCGGGCTCATTATTGTTACCGCCATTGCTTGGATTCGGAGTATTGTTGAGTGCATTTTTCTCATACTCTGCGATTGCATTGGCTTTCATGTCGGAAATAATCTTGCCAAGTGATGTCGTGTCAAAAGAGCCATCCTCTTTTACTACTGTCTTTACCTGTTCTGCTGTAATTCCAAAATCTGACATAACCTTCTCACGCAAGTCTCTGACAGCGTTATCTTTCTGTAGCTTGGCTATCTGCTGATTGGCTGTCTCTAAGGCTTTATTTGCCTTTTCAAGCTCCGTCATGTTGCCATTCTGTAGCTCATCAAGCTGTGTCTGTAGCTCGTCAGCTTTGTCGGCTTTAGCCTTATACTGATTGGCTTTCTCTTTCTCTCTTGCCATTTCCTCACCGCTCTTGTTAAGCAGATTTGTTATCTGCTCATCCGTTGCGTCCGGAAAAAGCTTCAAAACATCATTTCTTGTCATTTCAATTACCTCCGTAACTCACGCTTTTGTTATCGCGGGTCGCTCCCGCCGAGTTTTTCTGTTGTTTAACGCACAACTGCAAATTTTGTATAATAAAAAGCAACCTATAAGTTTTCCTTACAAGTTGCTCATTATTTGTAATATTTAAGACTGCATCTACACCCTGCTATTTCTTTTACCTGTGCCCCTAAAGAATGGTCTTTCGGAAACATCATAAGTGAGTTTCCAACTTCAAACGGCTTAAAAATATCAATTCTCTTTCTGTCAACATTCGCATGTGTAGGTCTGACATGTGAATCTTCTTTTGAGCGCCATTCTTTTGTTTTGTAACCTCGTTTCACCATTTCAGTTTGCAATCTGTAATTGCCGACCGCATTAGCTTCATTCGCAGCTACATTTTTTGCCCGCTTCTGTGAAGTAAAATACTCTACTTCAGTATTTTGTTCGGTAGCGTCAACTACCTCATTCACAATGTACCGAGCATAGTCTGTAATATATGAGGGTGTTCTCTTTGCTTTACAGTACTGTGTGGCAATGCTCTCATATCTGATAATAAATTCTTTAGTGATAGTTGTTATCTCTGTTTCTTTCTTGCCGGATAACAAGGCAAATAGCATAACAAAGATTTTTTCAAACTTTTCAGCAAGCTTTTTTCTATCTTTCTTTTCCTCGTCAGATAAATCCATCTCACCGAAATATGTGTCATAATCTATGTCTTGTATTTCATTTTTGCCAAGTGTGTGGATTTCATCTGCCATATCAAGCTCCAAAATAAATTGACAGCCAATTATTCATCGGCTGTCTTTCCATTGTTATTATCATTGTTATTATTGTTAGGTGTAGCTGTTGTCGGCTGTTCTTCCGGGAATAACATTTCCATGCGCTTAGCACTTTCAAGAGTGACTTGTTCAGGGTCACTAAACATGTCAATCGTCTTAACAGCCCTCTTGTAATTGATACCGCACCTAAGTAATATTTCAAGCACTTCTGCTTTAACAAGCATGTTGTCTAGCTTATTGTGATTAATGTGTATCTCAACATCGCTAGGCATAAGCGTAAAGCCCTTATTAATTCTCAGCCTGTTAAGAATAAGCCTAAGTGCCATTCTCTCCGATTTCTTAAGAATAGGCTCGTTAATAGCTGTTCTAAGCCCAGCATCGTAATGTCCGTTTCGCAGTTCTACAGCAGAACCGGTATCACCGCCCGTGTTGCCCTGACGATTTGCAAGACCTTGAATACTTAAAAATCTTTCAAAAAGGTCAGTAAATACCACCTGTCCCTCTGTCTGATTAAGCTCGCTCGTCATTACATCAACATCAGCCTTGTTGTCTGAACCATTGTTAGATTTAACTACCAATGCTCCCTCTTGTCGCATTTTTCTGAATGTATCTATGTCAATCTCGCAATTAACAAATTTCACCCATGCAGACACAAACTGCTCGACACCATTAATTCTGTCCGATGTAAGCACGTTAATAGCATCTGTGATAGCAATAGTCATTTCAATGTCAGATAATCGTCTTGCATTGTTTGGATATTCAATCACCGGAATGGCTCTGTTGCCGTTTATTCCGCTTGCATAAATCTTATCGTTGCGAATATCAAACCACTCATTGTCGGTGAACACATAATAAATATCTGCTCCGTCCTCGTCCTCTCCGATTTGACAAGAGAATGCCGGACGTCCGTTTGAGTAGTATGCTACAAACGTATACATTGGATTTTCGGAAGATAAATAAAAATCGCTTTCATCAAGCAATTGTCCTTGTCCATCATCATTGCCGATGAATCTGTAACCGGTACCGCATATGCTTCTCCAACGGTGTATGTCTATGTCGCACTCCTGTTTGCTTTCCGAATCCATTGTAATGTTAAGCTGTGTGATTTCTTCCGACTTATGGTTATCGGTGCCACGCAACACGTATTGGATTGGCTCGGCACACATTTCTGCGGTTTTACGCTCAACAAGCTCATACGCAAGATTTACAGCAATTTTGTTATTGATTTCCGGGCGGTTCACTTTCTGTCGATACAAAATTGGTTGGTCACCACGATAGTATCTGTCAAGATACTCAATCTCAATAGCGTTTTGCTCGTGAATCACAAGCGCTTTATTTAGTTCTTCGATTATGTTGTTTTTTGTGATTTGCCTTTTCCTCGTGAAAATAACTTGTCTGCCGTAATTATTTTGACAGACGGCTGAAAAAGGTCTTACGTTTTTATGAGCATATCTATACATCAATAAAACCTCATGCCACTTGCAGAAGTTCTCTGTGGAACCTCTTTTATCTGAAATTCTCCTGTGTCAGCCCAAAACCATATCCATTTACGGCAGTGCGTACACATTACCTTATGGTGCTTCTTATCATTTTTATTCACCCACGTTAATAGCTTTCCGCAACGAGGGCACATTACACTTCGTTTTCCTGTTGGTACAATATTAATATTTTGATTATTCATGTTACCCTCGCTTCACTAAAAATAGCACCCACAATCTGTGAGTGCTATTTCTTAAAGAGATTTTACGCAATGAACGAATTACGATTTTTTCATCTTACACATTATCACATTCCAAGCGAACCGAACGAACAAACTTACATTTTCTTAAAAAATCTTTCAAACTCCATTCTTACGCTATCTGCCGTGGCTTTACCGCCAAGCGCATACGCTGTCTGCAGCCATGATTTATTTTCCAAAAATCTAAAATTAATTATTCTTCTCATTCTGCTATCATCAAGGCTTGCTATAAACTCCTCTACATCGTTTGTCTTTTCAAGCAAATCATCTTGTAAAAGCTGTAACGTAGTCATTCTTGAATAAAGCAGTGTACGCTTGCGTCCGTATTCAGGATATGGTACACCTTCGATTTTAAAGTGCTGTGTGCCACCCATGCCTCCCGACACAGTGTCAATCACACTTTCTCCGTTTTCTATCTTTTCAAGGTCATCTTGCAATTTAGCAATTTTCTTTCTAACTTCTTTGATTTCCTCTTGTAAGTCTGAATACTGTGATAAAACTTCCTTTGTCATTAATAAAGCCCTCCTCTGAACGGATTGTGTACTGCTTCAACCTTTGCTATCCGCTTTTCCCTAAAAATCATATCGCACAACTGTGCAGTAGAATCCACACCATCATCATGTTTCATTTTGCCCTCATATGTGCAAGAAAGAACGTTTTGAAAATATTTCTTGTATTCCTTAGTTTGTCTTTCAAGTTTTATGAAATGCAGTTTTCTTATATCCGGCGCATGATTTTTAATTCTGTCCATTTTTGCAGTTTTGTTATCTGCTGGGTCATGGCTCGTCAATATCGGGTAGCAATCTTTCTTCCATACTTTCTCGCACTCCAAACGATAGGCAGATGTTGTTTTTGTTTCCTCAAAATGTACCTCTGCTGTTTTATTTGGGAATTTATCTAAGTGACTTTCCATTCTGCTTGTTACTTCGGGAATTGTTATATCCTTATCGCCATCGTTATAAACAACATCTACGATATAGTATTCTTTTTCAATCTCATAGCAAATCGGCATTGATACAAAGTCTCCACCACCATATGCCGGGTCGTTTGCCGAAAAAATTCTATCAGGTCTTATTCCCTCAATTTCTGCCAGATCAAAAAAGTTCATGTTATCAATATTGAACATCTGACCTTTTCTTTCTATCGGCTCTTGCTGATATTGGGCGAACCATGAAGCCATATCGTCATTATCTTCAAATGAAGCCATTCTGCGCTTATAATCTAATGTGGAATATCCCAATTTGTAGGGATAATCAAAATTACTCTCATTGTTTTCATTGAGTGCCGGAATTATAACCTCTCTATGACGTATGTTTTTATATTCAGGATTGTTTGCAAGCAATTCCAATCTGCGCCCTTGCACATCTTTTGGTGCCCATCTCGTGCCTATTCCAAGCAACTTTGCTTTGCCGGGCTTGATTCTTGGCATAAAGTTATTATCAAACTTGCCCCAAACTGTAGCCTGTCTATCCTCGCTTAACGCTTCATCAATACCGCTAAATAAATCGTCATATACTCCCAAGCCATCACAGTCACACGCTCCGTTCAGTGTTCCGTATATAGAGCGCATGGTAAATGTTGGGTATGTTTTTTTACGCAAGAAATCTATCGTAAGGTCTTTTCCGTCTGTGATAGCTTTTTTCTCTACAATTTTAGGGTAAATGTCTTTGTAGGTGTACGTTGGGTCATTTACCATTTCTAATGTTCCATCGTAAAACCCTCCGGTTATTTTGTCGGAATATGCCGAATATAGATTTGACCTCTCTGGTCTGTTTGAACCAAACCACAAATTACCCATTTTAACGATTTGAGTCTTTCCGATACGTCCGGGGCAAAACACCATGCCCTCATCAAGTTTATCATCGTACAAATCTTGAATAAGCTGTGCGACTTTGCTTAATGGATTTCTTCTTGGCAAATAAAATCTTTCCCACGGTGGACGATTTTTTTCCATGTAAATCATAAAGCTTTCAAACTTATAGTGAGCTTCTATCAGAAATAAATCAAAATAGTAATTAACTAAATTATATGGTGTGGTCTCATGTTCGAAATGGTAATAATCCAATTCCCAAATCGTACCACCTGTTTTTGCCATGCAAAAATCCTCTATAAGTTTTTTTACTCTCTTAGTAAGCCGTAGTCCATATTCAATGTCTTTCTCACCATTTACGGCTACGTTACAAGCGTTTACATAAGCATTGATGAACGGAATATCAATTTTATTTCTCTCTATGTAATTTTCGTAACTATCAACTGTGGAAATAAGGCTTTGACTAGCCATAAGAAAAGCACCTCCACTTTTCAGCAAAGGTGCTTATAGACCTCTGCCTATAATTTTTCTAGGGTAGCACCGTAAGTCGCTTATACGGCGGTAATATATTACTCTGTTGTTTTAATCATTATCTCTTCAACGCTATGTTCGCTACTATTTAGAGTAGTGACTAGTTCCATTTGTTAGCCGGTAAAATTTTTATTAGAATGTTGGCATTGCGTCAAAGTAAATAGGATTTGTTTTCTGTAAAAGCAGATTATAATTATCAATTACATCCCTCGCTTGAACTATATGCATTTTAATGCCATATCTATACGCTGTATCTTTTTCAATACAACAGTCATTCCAATCATACGCTTCATCAATTCCGACAAATACATCAGCCTGTGCCAGCTTCTTAAGGCTTTCACCTAAATACCATACGGCTTCTTTGCTGTCTTTAGGTGGGTTATCCTCAATGTAGCTATCGATAAGCTCTAACTCCTCGCCCTCGTAGATTTCAGCAATCTTTTTCATCTTCTGAATACTAGTTTTGATTTCTTCCTCTGTTCTGCCTTTCGTCGGCACACTTACAAATAATTTTTTCATGTTCTCCGTCTCCTTTTCTATGTTTTATCAACCTTTATCTTTCTAAGGTCAGCAACTACAATTAGTCCGTAGTCGGTAATACATGTTTACAAAATATTCATTTTCTTGAACGTAGAAAAGATTTTTGGGGCTTGAATTGCAAGCCAGTCAACCATTTCCTCATTCTTTGCCCATGCACCATCAAACCGATTTGAACTATCAGACAGCCCACTCTCATTCAGAAAAGCGTGCATAATTTCATGTCTTAAGGTCTTTTTGCGATATGTTTCCTGTGCTTTTTCATCCATGCCTACAAAATATTTTTCTTCGGACATATCGGCAACTACAATCAACTTGTTTTCTTCTTCACAATAGCCCGCAAGACCTTTTCCCTCCATGAAACTGTCCTCTGATACTTTGTGGATTTCAATTCTGTATTCTGTTCCAAGAATATCTATTTTTATTGTATCATCGCAAATAACAGACTCGTTCTGTGATGTTTTTGTTCCCGATTTGGCTTCGTCTAATTGTTTTCGAAGTCTTGTTATTCCTTTTTCCATTTTCTTAATTGTACTTAGATACTCCATATTCTCACTCCTCAAAGCAATCTCTCAATTCCTTTTCAACGTTTTTTCTAAGCCATTCCGTAATTGAATCATCTTTGCTTATACATGGTGTCTTTGTTGAATAGCCACCAGATATGCCACCGCAAAGCATTGTGTTCTGATATTCCATAATCTCGCTACTTCTCCTCACTATTCGCTAATGATTTTGTTTCCTCTAGGATTTTCATTGCTAATGCTCTTGAAAATTCATAATTATTTTTCGGGTATCTGCCTAGAATTGATTTTGCGTACTCATTGACTGCATCAACTGAAACATCAATGCCAATAGTCATATCGTGAAATTCAGATGTTTCTATCGGTTTGCCATCATCATCGCCGATATGTTTAACATTATCAATCTTTCTGAACGTTTTCTTATCAATGCACAACACTTTTTCGCAAACATCAATACATTCTTTTTTCTTTTTGTCATTGGCACACTTGCCATCTGCATTGTATCGGCAAGTGGTAAAATTACAATTATTCATTTTTGATACACCCCATTCTGCCACATATGTAATGGCTTCTTGTATCAGCGATTGTTTTACAATCAATAACATTGCTCTTGTTAAGGCAAGTTTCAAGATATTCGCATTTATCACACTCTGTATCTTTTTCTCTATATTTTCTCGGCTTGTATTCCTTGAAATCCTTACACTTGTAATCCAGGTCTGTATCATTCCCTTTGGTGCAAGTGTAAATGGGATATTCCTCTCCTGTTTCTTCGTCAAAAATATAATCTTCTTCGCTGAATTTACATTTCGAACAATCATTCATTCCTCATAAACCTCTCAAAGTCTTTCCTGCACTTAGGGCATAAATCAATGCCTTTTAGCAATTCATCACCATAATATTCTTTAATTCTGATACTATCAATTTGATTTAACTCTGGTTCCGGTAAAACAATGTTCTGACGGATGCTTGTTTCATGCACTTCAAGGTTCACCGGTTTTTTAAGTTTCATTTCTCTTAAATGTGGTGTTATGCGATCATACCATTTTTTCTCTTTTGGAATTTTTATCTCTGCACCACACCTATCGCAAGTGCACCATTCTTTTTGATGTTTCATTCTTCCACCGCCTTTTAAACCAACCCTAGCATACATAAAATATCAAGTCCCGATATTCTCTCCGCACCCTCTCTTGTGTGCATAAGAATTTCTTTAAGCCTTTCTTTTTCTGTATTGCTATACTTATCTTTGTTGTACGCTTCTGAAAAGCAATAATATTTGCAATATCCATAGCCCACACCAAGCATATTCCCATGAACACTCTTTCCGACAATATCGTAATATTTTGGGACTTTTAAAATATTGTGTTTTTCATCTAAGGTACATTCCTTTTGCTCTGCTTTTAGCTTTGATTGAAGATATTTCAGAAAGCTTTGTATATCCTGTTCTGATTTTGAAATATATAAAATAGTTTCTTTCATTCTTCCACCAACTTTCTACCGCAGATAGGGCAAAATTTTATATCTTCGATTTCAATTCCAGACATAAAAGGGTCGCTACATCCGAAAAATAAATGAAATGCATTTTCAAATTCAACAATTCTCTTTGTTGTGCTTACAATACACAAGCAAATGCTCCGCAATCTGCTCTAAATCGTCAATAGAATAGATATCTCCTTTTACTACATTACATCCAATAAATACTTTCTCAACGTTACTCGTTTTTCTTGAATATGTTGCATTTATAAGCATATTTGCTGTTTCGAGTGCGTCAAATGGTAGTTTTACAAGTCTGTCGGTTTCAAAACTGCACTTTTCTTCTAATTCGTGTTTAAGTTGTGTAATATGGTCTTTAGATTCTTTTAACTCTTTTCTTAAATCCTCAATTTCCTCGCGCTTCTTTTGCATTGCAATTTCATAATCGTCAAATGAAACATATTCTCCATTTGCATAAGCAATTCTATCTTCAAACATCACTTTTCCGTCTTTGAATGTATATCTTTTAACTGTATATGCCATAATTACACCTCAATCAAAGTAAATTTTCGTTTTTTAACAATTTTGTCTCCGTGAAGCATTCCATCTATGTCTCTGCCACACCCCATATTGATTGTGTTTACCTCACATTTGCCTAAATACACTTGATATTCTTCCCCAGCAATAGAGATAGTTCCAAGCGCATTTTCAAAGCTTGCATTAAAGTCACTGTAGTTATAAGGTGTACCACAATAAGGGCATTTATCAAGTTTTCTGTCAATCGGTGCACCACAATTCACACAACTTGCAATCATCGGTTATTTCTCCTTTGCCTTAAACAAAGTGTCAGGAAATGGAATGCCTAAAAAATGCATATTTGCGTACTTCCTAAATGTTGGCACACTCATACCGGCAATCTTCGCTGCTTCCGCCTGTGAACATCTGCCATATGCGTATTCCATCAATCCCTCTCGGAATGAATCAATATTTCGTGTCTTAACTCCTTTTGCCATATCTATACCTCCGCTTAGTAATCTATAATGCCTTGTGCCAACTGTAGCAGATAGTCGCTTTTAGCAAAATGTGTTATCGAATAGTTAGTCTCTCTTCTATGTATTCGTCTGAAATGCTCGTTAACCATTCTATCGAGCCCAGTAAGCCCTGTTTCGTCTGTTAGGTAAACATCTGTACCCTCAAAGTGATTATGCTCTGTATCGGTCACATTAGAAAGTGACAGGCATACATTAGTCAGAGCCTTATCGGTCAAGATTGGGTGAACCTTGCAAAAATATGTTTCGTACAGGTTCATGTATCTACGGAATGAGTTTTTGACTACTTCTCCGACTGTCTTGTTTTCAATACTGTTGTCACAGATTTCAGAGAACCTATACAGCATATCATCTTTCTTTGCTTGCATATCCTGTCGGGTGACTCTTGCCGTCTGTTTCTCGGAAACAGATGTATGTACCTCTCCATCAATGTTAGTTGATGTATGTACCTTATCAGTAATCCCTGTTTCGTAATTATTGTTAAAGTAATCATTGTTAGTAATCCCTGTTAAAAGAGTTACACCTTGTGGCATTCCCGAGTTACACTTTGTGTTATTCCCTTGGGAATTACATTTTGTGTCATTCCCGTCTGCCTGTTTATGTAATTCCTGTCCTCTATCTTCTGCTATAACCTCTTGTCTGATATTTTCTTCCCATTTTTTAACTTCTGCGTTGATAACATCATAATTAGGTCTTATATGTATAGTTGGCATTGAGTTGAATTTGTATTTTGCTGTAATTACAAATTTCTTTTTCACCAACGATTTAATTGCTTTGTCATACTGTCTTTCAGTAATCCTTATTTCTTCCCACCAGTCTTTTCTTTGCTTCGCAATCCAATATTCGCCGTCCTTGTATATCTTAACTTTGCTCTTATTGTCTTTACTTGGCGCAAACCAATATAAAACCCTTGATAAAAGTGTTCCCTCTATCAAGTCACCTGTTATGTCAATGTATTTATGGAATGTGTGATTGCACCTTGCTGATGATAAGAAATTAACTTTTGTTTGGATTTCATTTTCTGATAGCATATTTATTACCTGCCTTTCTGATAATAGCCTTATTAACAAAACAACAAACAGGCACTAAGGCTTGTGCTTTTCGGTCTGCATCACCTAGTTTGTTGTAATTGATGTGGTGTGGATTTGAACCACACATGAAAGACTTACTTTCTCATAATGTCCCCTGAGAAATACTTTCTCTGTATTGCGTTTTGCAATAGACATTTCATAGCGTTTACCCATTCCGCCACACATCAACAATCGGCAAGGTTGGGAATCGAACCCACGACAAATCAGCTAATAGCCGACTGCTCTACCACTGAGCTACATGCCAACAATGAGGGTGAAGTCTAAGGAGTGGCAACACCCTCCGGAGATATAAATTTGTATGTGCTGTAGGAAAAGAACTAACGAAACCTACAGCAAAGGGCATGTGAGGAATTGCACCTCACCTATGACTCATATGATTTGAGTTGCCCTAGTTTAACAATTAAAGGGGGTATATATGTCTACTCTGCCTATTACAGATGTCTTTACGACAGGTTGGTTTTCACGCTCGTGTATTGTGGGATTATACACGATTAAACCCTCACGAGCCTTGTGACGGCTCTTAACAGCTTTCCACTATGAGGGTGAAAGGAACTACTAAGTCCAATGTCGGGGAACCAAGTAAACCCCGAACAGGGCATATTGGATTTGAACCAACGAATACAGGAATCAAAATCCTGCGCCTTACCGCTTGGCGAATGCCCTATATTTACTGCCACATGAAAGCTATGGCAAGTATCTGACCAAGCATAACCTCAACGCTAGTGAGTCTTGCGGTAGTATCAGTTTTTTCGTTTAATGCTGTACCTGCCACCGCAAACGCAATTACTGCCAGCCATACTGTTGTTGCAATTTTTAATACAAACATGATTTACACCTCAAAATCTAATCGTCTTTATTTTCTTTCAATACTGCCTCAGCTATGCACGCAAGAACTAAAAACACTATTGAGACTACCATTGAGCATCGGTCAGAAAAGAGTATTCCGTAAAACATACAAAATAAAATTATCCATGTATACAGGTCCTTAAGAAACATTGGCATGAATTTATAAACAATCTTGTCGAAAATCTTCCATCTGCGCTTAGATTTAAGCTCGCAAGCCTTAACTGTGTACCATGCTGCTTTACTCATGTCCTCAGTTACAGAACCTTTATGGCCGGCACGATATTTGTACTTGTATGCAGTAATCTCACACCATTTAGCCACATCCTTAAGTCCGTAAATGTCAATCATTTCATCAATGCACTCTTTACGATCAGGCAAATTATAGTGGCTAGGGTGATTTATCATTTCGGAATTAATTTTGCTTGACTCAAATCCTGTTAATTTCATCACTGTTAGCTCCTTTACTGTTATATATTATATATAACTAATATTTTATCGTAGTTGTATGTATATATATTATTATTGTGTATGTTGTTTAATTAATATATAACTTATGTTATAATAATAAATACTGCTTGGTACGGTTAAGGTAGAGGTAAGAGTCTTTTTGTTTTGGCGGATATTTTGGGGGCTAAGTGGGGCGGTTTGCTGCTTTTCCTGTAGACCCCCAGGGCATCCAATGCGCACTCCGCTCAGCTCTCAAACATCAAGCATTTTAAATTGTATCTATTGCATATACAATTCATCTATACCCTTTCAACTATTCGCTAAACAACTGTTTTGTGCATAGTTGTAATAATTCAATGGTCTGTAAAGCCTTATAATTCAAGGGATTAGAATTGTATCTATTGCACATACAATTACTTGGCATTATCAACCATGTTATCGCCTGATAATGCTTTAATATTCTGACTATTTGAAGCGCCTAACTGTGGTAATTCATTGGCACTTAACGCTCTCGCTTGTGTGGCCTCGTAGCCAATTCCCGGCTGATTCATGCCAAATTCATTATTTCCAACGAACATAGCACCGACAGGGGATTTATTGTCATACGCTCTATCCTTGATACAATCTTTACGGATTCCTTGCAATTTTTCCCAAATCTCATAACTTTTATGGCTTGACTCTTTATTTAATCTCCAATTATCTATAACTCCACAATCAATGTTACACCAATTACTAAAAGCTACAGTACTACATAGTTTATTATATTTATCACTAATATATATATATTCATCACAAATATTATTTAATATATTATAATTATATCTATT
>ULSH01034569.1_pt1 | contig 17190 bp, 17 predicted proteins | sample 1956151 | NCBI WGS metagenome assembly ULSH01 (sample SAMEA4835702, study PRJEB28245) | human gut metagenome | biome: gut microbiome; material: fecal sample | place: Denmark | collected 2008 | reverse complement strand
GGACAAGTTGCTTTTTCATCTCTCTCCTTCCCGCAGCCGCTATGCCATTTTTTGATAAAACTCGAACTCACTGCCCCAGCGCAACGTGTCGTGGTCAAGGAGGGTAAATTCATAACCCACATCGTCGAACTGGGAGGAAACAGCAAGATACATCTCCTCGGAGCCTTCGGGGGCCAACTCGATGGTGCCGCTGTCCACCGTGGTGGGGTCGCCGTCGCCGCCGGGACGCTCCAGCAACTCCCAGCCGCCGTTTTCGTCAAACACAAGGATGCTGGGCGCATCCGCCTCGGCGTCCAGGTACCAGGTGCCCGCCATCATCTCAAAATCGATGTCGCCGGTATTCTCGCCCGGCGCGTCGCCGGTCATCTGCGTAAAGGTGCCAAACTCGGCCACATGCAGGGCGCCGACCTCATCGAACCAGCTGCGGTACGCCACGCCGTCGTGTTCGTTGTAGAAATAATCATAGTCATACTCCGGTACGAACTGAATAAAGCCGCTGGCGGTCAGTTCTTCGTCGATGTCGTACAGCGCAAAGCGCACCTCGTCGCCCTCATCATTGTTGGCGACGATCAGCGTGCCGCCGTCCTCGCCCGTCCATGCGCCGCCGTAGATATACAGGTTCGCCATCTGTTCGCTGTCCTTGACCAGCCCCTCAAAGGAATCCGGAACGCCGTATAAATTGTAGTCGCTGCCGTCATCGCCGTAGTCTTCGTTGCTCTCGCCGCAGGCGGCAAGACTCAGGCACAGCACCAGAGCCAATGCAGGAGACAGATATTTATTTACGTGTTTCATCATTTTCTTCTCCTTTTTTAGATCAACTGCGTTAATGTTCCTGTTCCGCCATAGACAATATCTCATCATGGCTCAGCTCCACATCGCCGAAGCGGACAAAGATGCCGTTGGTCACAGCGCTGTTCCACACCCGCGCATCTGCAAGCGGGCGAAAACGGATCTTATCCAGATACGGCTTCATGTCCAGCAGGAGCCGGCTTCCGGACACAAAATCGATCTGCAAAACATGGTCGGGCAGCGGTGTGACGGCTGTGAGATACCTTCGGTTCAAGTACGTGTCCTCCTTTCCGCAAAAATAAAAATCCACCGTACAAATATTGTACGGTGGATGCAAAAAGATAACCATTAACCAAAGGTTAGGTCTTTTCCCGGAGCAGTCTGGCAAGCTGCGCTCGTTTGGTTCGGGTATCGCCCTCAATATGAAGTTTAGAATAGATTTGATTCACATACTGCTTGACGCTCCCCTCGGAGAGATAGAGCTGTTCCGCAATCTCGCGGTTACTGAGGCGCTACGCCATCAGCTCCACGATTTCAAATTCCCGCGGTGTCAGCACGTCGAAGGCTGCCGGGCGAGTGCCGGCTGCGTTTCGCGCCGTTGCTGCTTCGCCAAGCTGCAATTCAAAGGCAAAAAACTGATTTTCGCCTGCTGTCTGATCGGTATGTTCATCCCAGCCCAGATGACAATGATCCCCTTGTTCATTGAAATCTCCAATCTGAAGCTGGTCGACACCATTTGGGCTGTCATTCTGCCCGGGCTTCAATGTCCGCCAGAGCCGCTTCCGCGCTGCCGAAGCACAGTTCCAGGTCGCCGCTGTCAAAGACGGCGCGGTCGGTCAGGTCGGCGTCCTGGTAGGGGCTGTAGGTCTCCAGGCCGAAGCTCTCATGGCGCATGGCGGCGGGACCGAACCGGGCCCCGGGGCGGAAGCTGGTGGTGGAGTCAAAGGGCGCGCCGTAGAGCACGATCTCCGCCTCCGCATACCCGGCATCGCAGCCGAGAAAGGTTTCAATGTTTGGTTGCAGCATGTTCAATCCTCCACTTCTTGCAGCATTTCCTCCAGGAACGCCGGCAGGCAGAAGGCGCCCTTGTGCAGCCTGGTGGTGTAGTACCGGGTGTGCAGGTTCAGATCGTTCCAGACTTTGCTGTCCAGATCGTCGATGGGATTATTTTTTGCTGGCAAAGCCGAAGAGCCAGTACCCGGCGGCGTAGGTGGGAATGTGGGCCTGATAGACCCGGCTGATGGGGAAGGTGCTGACGATGCGCTTGTGGCTGCGCTGCATGGCCCGGGCGTCCTCCGTATAGAAGGGGCTGCCCTGCTTGACCATGATGCCGTCGGACCGGAGGGCGTTGTAGCAGCTGCCGTAGAATTCCCGGGTAAACAGTCCCTCCGAGGGACCGAAGGGGTCGGTGGAGTCGACGATGATCAGATCGTAGCTGCCCTCGCACCGGCGGATGAATTTCAGCGCGTTTTCCACATAGATGTGGACCCGCCGGTCGTCCATCCGGCAGGCGTTGCTGGGAAGATAGGTGCGGCAGGCGTCCACCACCTGGGGATCCATCTCCACCAGGTCGATGCGCGTCACCCGGTCGTATCTTGTCAGCTCCCGCACCACGCCGCCGTCGCCTGCGCCGATGACGAGAATGTCATGGATGCCGGGATGGACCGCCATGGGGACGTGGGTGATCATTTCGTCGTAGATGAACTCGTCCCGTTCCGTCAGCATCACGTTGCCGTCCAGGGTCAGAACGCGGCCGAATTCCGGCGTCTCAAAAATGTCGATATGCTGATAGTCGCTCTGCCTGCTGTACAGGTGCTTGCTGACCCGGATGCTGAGCTTCACATCCGGCGTATGAAATTCACTGAACCACATTTCCATACAATCGCCGCCTTTCACGCCAACACGTTGATTCGCTTCAGCTCCGCGTCCTCGGGACCGGTCATGCTGCAGCCTTTTTCCTTTGCGTACCGGATATGCTCGAGGATCTCAGCGGTGATCCGCTCGCCCGGGGCCAGAATGGGGATCCCCGGCGGATAGCACATGACAAACTCGCTGGAAACCCGGCCCTCGCTTTCCTCCAGAGGCAGGTTGATCTTCTCGGCATAGAACGCCTCCTGGGGACTGGTGACCACCTCCGGGTCGATGTACTCCTGACTCAGGAGGCCGGTCCCGTCGGCCTGATACCGTCGGCGGCCAGCTCCTCCGCTTCCCGAATCACGGAAACAGGATGGCAGAGATTATCCAGCGGCTTCATGCTGTTGACGTCCACGCCCACGCACTGCTTCCCCAAAAAAGCAGTCAGCTCCGGGTTGCCGCGGCCCCGCTTATGGCCCGGCACGTCAAAGGGAACGACCCGCATCTGCCGGAAGTTTTCCAACGCCTCGTAAATGTGCGCGCGGCTCTGATCCAGCCGGGTTCGGCTCCTTGTCATGTGATTTCCCCCTCCCGCCGGTTCCTGCACAACAAAAAAACGCAAGCTGCACATACACAGCTTGCATAAAACATTTGAAGGAATCCGTCCAGCTTCCGATCCGGGACATACGGGCAGGATTGTTTGCACAGAAAGTCCCTATGAGTTGACAATCGGAATCAAGAACGGTGTTCAAATCGGACGGAAGATCAGAGTCTATATAGCAATTATACTTTTACTACTCTTATTGACAGTTTCACAAGTCTGCGCACAGGCGCATTTCGGTTATAAAGGAACCAACTTATAAAATTTGAGCTTTTAACTCAATCAATAAGGCTGCACAAAGGCCGCCAATCGGCAGTGGACCCGGCTGTCCGTATGGCCTTTCCTCCCTGACGGAGTGGTCCAGAACAATTGCTTTGAAAAGACTCGTAACTTCCTTTCAAAAACAAGCAAATTCTACCATGGGAAACGGGCTTTGTCAAGCAAAAAACAAAAAGCCTGTACTTCCTAAAAAAATCAAAAACAGTCCCGGAATCGGATGATTCCGGGACTGTGGAGAAACGGTAGAGAACGCGCCTATGTAACGGCGCATGGAGGATCGATTATGCGCAGCTCATAAGGCTGGAGCGCAACGGACATGGATTTGCCGTCCACGCTAAGTTTTGCCTGGACCGTCCTGTCGGAATTGTTGGCGGCGAGAAGCTGCCGGCTTGCAGGGAAGACGGTACATTCCACCGCCGGGTGAGAGCAGGAGGCGATGGGCGCCGCGCCAGTTTCACGATACAGAAGCTGCATCAGAAACGCTGCGTTCTCGAGACTGTAACGGAATCCGGACAGATACACCGCTTTTCCGCGGCCAAAGGACCGCTCGGTCAGAAGCACGTTTCCGTTTTCTGCTGCCAGCACCCGGACGTCCGAATGGAGCAGGATCACGTTTGCCTTGGCGGGAATGGCCGTACCGGCTGGAATCCAATCCGTATCCCCGCATATGACCGGTTGCCAGCTGCCGCTGCAGGCATAGGAGGCGTCGGCCAGATCCACGCCCAGAATCTCCGCAAGACGGATGTTGCGCATACTGCCGGCCCTGTATGCGGGGGCTTCAATTCCGAGAAAGATGCCGCCGCTGTGGATCCAGGCTGTGACGGCTTCCACCAGTTCTACGTCATCCCATGCGTCGCCGCCGCTCCACGCAGTCCCTTCGCTGCCGGCGTTGAGGATCACATCGACGCCACGGAGGCCCCCTGCCTTTGCTTCGTTGAAATTCAGGAAGGAGACGTCCACCGGCAGACCGGACAGCGCTTCCAGCACATGGATGAGTGTATGCATATGGGTTTCGTGGAAGTGCCCGGACAGCGTCCAGGTGCGGAGGCTGCCCCAGGCGTGCAGGATTCCAATGCGTATGCCGGATTTCCACGGCGAACCGGCCGCATGCAGGGCGCAGATGGTGCGGAATTGGGAGAGAATATCTGAGACGGCTTCGACAAACGCCGGATACGCCTGGGTCAGATGTACATATCCGCCCAGGCCCAACCGGTCTACCGTCTGACGCAGCAGCGCCCGGCGCACATGCATCCAGTAATCTTGGGCGTCCCGTTCCGGCCTGCCGCCCGGCGCGAATGTAGGCGCGCCTCCGAGGCCGACGGGAAACAGATAGGGATGCAGGCGAAGCTCATGGGTTGCCACAGAACGGACCCCGGCGCAGAGCCGCGCCTCAAACCCGGAAAAAACGCACTTGATCAGGCCGTCAAAACCGATGCTCTTAAAATATGGTCCGTACGGCTCCATGCCGACCCAGCTGTCGTCATAGAAAACATAGGCTTTTTTTCCGTATTCGTGGACAATCGCCACCAGTTCTGCCGCAAACGAACAGACAAAGATCTGCGTAAAGTCCATCCAGTCCCGCTTTTTCGCAGAGGGACTGCAATGGGTCGGACAGCGTTTGCCGAAGTGAATAAAGTCCTCAGCGGTCATTTCGTAGCCATAGGCTTTTTCAAAGGCGTCCAGCGCGGCGATGCTGACGGTGTAATCATAGGAGGCCCAATCCGTGAAGCGGTTGGAAAGCCGCGGATTCTCGCCCCAGATCCAGACAAAGTTATAAAACAGGGATGTGAACCGGACGATGTCCGTCTGCGGATGCTGCTCGCACCAGGTCCGCATCCACCCGCGCAGATAATCCTGCGCTTCGGGATACCGGGGATCCAGCTGCATCAGATGCTCCCGGTCTCCCCAGTTGTTGGTCAGGTGGTTATACATGGAAATCTCTTCCCAGACCCGGTAGACGAAGAAATTCACCGTGTAGGTATGATACGGGATGCATTGGCGGATACTGACGCAGCCGTCCTGATAGGTCCACTGCGAATTGGGAAGCAGGACGCCTGCCGTCCTGTCATAGATCTGCCAACGCCGCAGAGAACCGGTGGAGAGATTCAGCTCGAACTGATCCCTGCGGTAGCCCTGCAGGAGCGGAATGACGAGCCGTTCTCCTTCGGCAATGACAGGCTCGCTCATCAGCACGGTCTGCTGCCGGCAGTGGGGGTGCTGCCGGATCCATGCGTTGTGTTCCCGAATTGGGCAGACGGTGGAATAGACCGCGAGACCGCTGCCAAGAATCTCCTGGGAGAGCGCGGTGCCGTCGCTGTCCCGAATGGCGTCGGCACCCCATTTTTTTGCAAGCGATAAAGTTAGCGCTTCATACCCAGTCTCGCCGGGCATGGTAAACCCTCCATGTTTTTCCATGATTTCCTCTTTCATATGCCGGCAATGGCGTCGATTTCCGCAAGCTCGTCTGCCGAGAAGCCGGGATGGTACGCCGCTTTCACGTTGTCCAGAATCTGCTCCGGTTTGGATGCGCCGATGATGACGCTGCAGACCGCCTTGTGGTTCAGTAGCCATGCCAGGGACAGCTCCGCCAGTGTAATCTCCTTTTTTTCGGCGATCTGATTCAGCCGTTGGATTTTTTGCAGCGTCTCCTCCGTGAGATCCTCCCGGTGGAGGAAGCGCGGGTCGCGGGCCATGCGGCTGTCAGCGGGGATTCCGTTGAGATAGCGGTTGGTGAGAAGCCCCTGGGCGAGGGGAGAGAAGGCGATGACGCCAATGCCGTTGGCGGCGCAATATGCAAGGGTTCCGTCCGATTCAATGCTTCGGTCAAACAAAGAGAATCTGCGCTGCTGGATCACAAGGGGACAGTGGAGCGAACGGGCATATTCCTTGGCACGGCTGGTGGCGGCCTCATCGTAGTTGGAAATCCCAACATAGAGCGCCTTTCCCTGCTGGACCAGCAGATCCAGCGCTTCCACGGTTTCCTCAACCGGTGTTTCCGGGTCCATACAGTGGTGATAAAAGATGTCCACATACTCCAGGCCCATCCGCTTGAGGCTCTCTTCACAGCTGGCAATCAGATATTTTCTGCTGCCGCCGGCGCCGTAGGGGCCTGCCCACATATCATAACCGGCCTTGGAGGAAATGATCAGCTCGTTTCGGTACGGCTTGAGATCCTTCTCCATGATCCGGCCGAAATTTTCCTCCGCGCTGCCGTAGGCGGGACCGTAGTTATTGGCCAGATCGAAGCTCGTGATGCCCGCGTCGAAGGCGGTCCGGCACATGCTTCGCATGGTGTCAAAATTGCCGTTGTCGCCGAAATTGTGCCAGAAGCCAAGAGAAAACGCCGAAAGTTTCAGACCACTGCCGCCGCACCGGCGGTAGGGCATTGCCTCATACCGCGACGGGGCGGCGGCGTAGACGGCTCTGTCTGTATGTGTAACCATAAAATATCTCCTCCTGTAGCGGTATTATCCCTTCAGCGCGCCGCTGAGCATACCGTTGATAAATTTCTTCTGGAAAATGAGGAAGAAAATCAGCACCGGAAGCGTTGTCAGAACTGCGCCGACCATCACTGCGCCGTAGTTTGTGAACATGCCAGGCTGCACCATCAGAGAAATCACCAGCGGCATGGTGTAGTGTTCCTTGCTGTTGAGTGCGATGAGAGGCCACATAAAGTTGCCCCATTGATTGACGAAGGACAGAATGGACAGCGACGTGACCGACGGCCACATGTTCGGAAGTACGATTCGCCAGAAGATGCGCCATTCGCTGCAGCCGTCAATTCGGGCCGACTCGATCAGCTCCGTGGGGAACGACTGCATGTTCTGCCGCATCAGAAATACGCCGAATACGGATGTGAGGCCCGGCAGAATGACAGCCCAAATGGTGTCGACCAGCTTCAGATTGGAGATTTCAATGAACAAGGGGATCATTGTCATCTGGGCTGGGATGAACATACCGATCAGACAGCAGGCGAAAATCAGTTTTTTGCCTTTGAATTGCAGCTTGGCGAAGGCGTAACCGGCCATGGTGTCAATCAGTACGGCGCCCGCCGTATAAATCAGCGCGATCAGGAGGCTGTTTGCCATGTTCCGCCACAGCGGAAAGGAAGCAAGCAGGTCCTCATAATTGCTGTGCAGCTCTCCGCCGGGGCGGAAGGTATAGGATAGGTCGAAAAATTGCGTATTGGAGTGTGTTGCCGCGAATGCGGTCCAGATAAAAGGAAACAGGGAGATCATACAGATGATCACCAGAATCACGTAGACAAGCATACGCTCAAAATGTTTCTTCTTCATATGCTCAGTCCTCCTTCGTGATTCGCAGCTGCAGGAACGTCATTACACCGATAATCAGCACCAGAACCAGCGAACCGGCCGACGCCACGCCGAAGTTAAAGCTCTTGAAGCCCATCTGGTACAGATACTGCACAATGGTCATGGTTGCGTTGACGGGACCTCCGCCGGTGAGCAGATAGGATTCCGTGAACAGCTGCAGCATGCCGGTAATGGACAAAATTACGGCGAATACGATGACCGGTTTCATGGAAGGCACCGTGATGGACCAGAATTTTCGCCACCCGTTGGCACCGTCAATGGAGGCGGCCTCATACAATTCATAGGGAATGCTCTGCAGGCCGCCCAGCATGATCACCGTATTATATCCGGTCCAGCGCCAGGTGATGGCCAGAACCAGCACTGTTCTGGCCAACCAGGGATTGTTCATCCAGTCTAGGCGCAGGAGACCCAGCGCTTCCAGAACGTTGTTGATCAGGCCGTTTTCAAAGTTAAAAAACATGCGGAAGATGATGGAATAGCTGACGGCATCCAGCAGAATGGGCATGAAAATGATCATGCGGAATACGCCCAGTCCGCGGATATCACGCCTGTTCAGAAGACAGGCGATGGCCAGCGCAAGAAACGTTTGAACCGGCACCTGGACGATCATCATCAGGAACGTGTTTCCGATCGCCCTATAAAACAGCTTGTCCGCCAGTATATATTTGAAGTTCTTTAACCCGACAAAGCTTAGCTTTGCACCGCTGTATTTACTGAAGCAGAGCAGCAGCGAGAAAATAATCGGATAGAGCATAAAAACCATATATAGAATCAGGAACGGCGTGATAAACATATATGGCGTGGTTTTCTTTTGTAAATTGTGTTTCATATCCTGCTCCCAAAGTCAAAAAAAGTAGGCCAAATATCCTGATTCCCTGCTTTACCGGCGGACTGCTGATGATATGGGAAACAGACCCTCATTGCAAGGAAACCCAGCAGAGGATTCTGCTGGGTTTCCCCAAAAACCAGAGTCAGCGTCCGTTTACTGTTTGCTCGCAATGGCCCGATTGGCGGTTTCTGTTGCTTCCGCAAGGGCGATCTCGGGCGCGACGCCGTTGATGAACATCTCGCCGATGGCGGTGGACAGCGCGGCGCTGATATCGGTGAAGTATGCGCCGAACTCGATTGCCGGGGCGTCCGTCCATTCCGCAAAGGTTGTGCCGAGGGCGATGCCGAAGTAATCGTTCACCTCCGAATAGCAGGGGGCGTCATAATAGAGCTTGTAGGCTTCATATTGGCCCTGCGCATACAACAGATCTGCCTGATTGACGTCCATCAGAGAGAACTTCACAAAGGCTTTTGCCAGCTCCGGATACGCGGTATTTGCGGAGATGGCCAGAACGGATCCACCCAGGCAGCAGTCTCCTTCGCTGCCGTCAAAGGAGGGCATCGGCGCATAGGCCCACAGGCCCTTCTGCTCTCCGACATAGTCGGGCATGCAGATGCTGTACCATTCCGGGTAGGGCAGCGTGCAGATCTGGGTGTTCACCAGAGCGGTTACGCGGTCGTTCCACTCGTCCGGGAGGTCCAGAATGATTCCGGCGTCGATCATTTTGTTCAGCATGTTCGCCGCGTTGATCATTTCCTCGGAGGCCAGGTTCGCGGTGCCGTCCTCGTTATAATAGGAGCCGCCCTGCTGGGCAAAGAGCATTTTCATATAATCGGTGCTGGTTGCGCCGTTCATGTTGAAGCCGGTCATTCGGACTTCTCCATTGGTGGCTTCCAAAATCTTTTTGCCTGCTTCAATATAGTCGTCCCATGTTTTGATGCTGTTGACGTCGACGCCGGCCTGCTCAAAGATGTCGGTTCTGTACATCAGGGCGCAGGGGCCGATGTCGATGGGAATACCATAGTATTTGCCGTCCGCTTTGTTATAGCAGGTGGCGATGGCGGAGTCAACGAAATTTCCCACTTCACCTTCCACCAGGTCTGTCACATCCAGGATTTGGCCTTCATAGGTGTAGACAAAGGACATGATGTCGGTGTTCTGGACCATGAAGACGTCGGGAACGCCAATGCCGGAAGCCAGCTCCGGCAGAAGCTTGGTGTAAGAGCCGTCAACCTGCTCCACGGTGATGGTTGCTTCAGGATGCTGTTCCATGAAGCGGGCCGCCGTATTGCCAAGAGCAGTGGCCATCTCCGTCCAGGCATACACTGTGATTTCGCCTGCATAGGGGCTGCCGGCTTCGGACGGCGCTTCCGCCACGGGGGCTTCCGCCGTGTTGTCTGCGGCAGGCTGGGCGTCTGCGGTCTGCTGCGGCTGCTGAGCGGTTTCCTCTGCGGCACAGCCGGCAAACATGCCCACGGCCAGCAATACACAAAGGACAAGTGCGATCATGCGTTTCATTGTGGTTCCTCCTCATTTGTTTTTTGCAACAGGGAGCAAATTCTGCTTTGCTTTGTTGACATGATTATACCATCGTGCAATCTTCTATTTCCAACTAAAAGAGCGCAAAAAAAGTGCATTTTCAACCATCCGTTTTTTCCTTCCTGTATCCTTGTCTATTTTCGCTAAATTTCAATGTTCTTTTTTGTGCCTCAAAAAAATCTAATTTTCTTGCGATTGCTGTGAATTTGTGCTATCTTTCTTCTAAAACAAAGTCAATATGTCAAAAATGGAAGTTCCTATCATTTCTTGCGCGGCGTTTTAAGGAGGCTGAAAAATGATGCAAAAAAATCAGGAATACGTCCTTGAGTATTGCAAATACGAGTTCCCGCCCGATCTCCCGATCGTAGGTCTGACCGGCGACGCATGGCCGCTGCCGGACGGAGAAATCACATTTTTGCACTGTCATAATTGCTTGGAGATCGGCGTCTGCCACGAAGGATCGGGGCGTCTGGTGGTGGAAGGAAAAACGTGGAGCTTTCATGCGCAGGATATTACCCTGGTCTGCCCGAATACCATGCATATCTCCAAAAGCGATCCGGGTACCACCAGTAGCTGGGAATACATTTATGTGGATGTGGAGAAGCTGATTCGTTCCTATTTCCCGGGATATCTCTCCAACGCGGCGTTGCTTTCCTTTGACGATCCTGCTTTTCAGAACGTGATCTCCGCAGAGGAGGAGCCGGAGTTGTATCACACGCTGCTGCAGCTTTTGGCGGAGCTACACAACAAGGAGGAAAACTATCAGATTAAATCCATTTGCCTGTGCGTGTCTTTTCTGGCGTCGCTTCTCCGCAGACTCTCCTCCGAGGACGCAGTTGCCCACGGCGCGTCCGCAAGCAGAATGATTATCTACGCAGCCATCGACTATGTTGAGCATAATTATATGAATAAGATCCGGATTGCGGATATGGCCAATGCCTGCAATCTCAGCCTGACGCATTTCCGCAGGATTTTCGGCAGCATCATGGGTGAGAGCCCGCTGAACTATGTGGACCGCATCCGCGTCAACAAATCCTGCGATCTCCTGTACAGCACCGAGTATTCCGTGCTGGATATCGCCCTCCGCGTCGGGTTTTCCAGCAACAACAGCTACAACCGCAACTTCAAAAAATACATGGACATGACGCCCCTGCAGTGGCGCAAGAGGTCGCGCTCGGTCAACAGAAACAGCATCTGCCTGCATTTTTAGCGCCGGAAGCCGGCATATGGCGTAGGACAAAATCAATCATCTCAATGATGGTTGATTTTGTCCTTTTTATGCCTCTTTTTGGATAGAATAATCGGACGCCGGATGATATCATATAAAAAAACGCACAGGAGGTATTTTTGTGGATAAACGTACACGCACACTCAATGCAATGGACTGCCTGCCCGTTGACCGTGTACCTGTTAACTTCTACCGGCATCTGTTCACGTTTGGAGAAACGGAAGAAGAGCAAATCGCCGGACAGCTTGCATGGTTTCGTGAATCCAATATGGATTTTCTTCTGGAAGAGACGGACGGATATATGGAATTTCCGCTGGAAGGCGATCCTCATGATTTTGCAAGCTGGAAGCGGCTGAAGCCATTGCGGAAGGACGATCCCTATTTTGTCGGCCAGATCGAGCGGACCAAACGGCTGCTGGACGGCCTTGACGGCGCCTGCCTGTTCTATATTTTATACACACCTTTTTCAACCATTAAACATACCATCCTCGATGAGACAACGGTCATGCGCTTTTACCGGGATCACCCGAAGGAGCTGGCGGATGTGATGGCGCTGCTGGAAGAGCAGACCCTGGAGCTTGCCGGGCGTCTGTCGCGGGAGACGGATACCATCGGCTACTTTGTCTCGCTGCAGAACGCGGAAAAGGATCGTTTTTCTCCGCAAGAGTATCTGGATTTTCTTGCGCCGTGGGACCGCCGTCTGCTTGACGGCGTCAATTGCCTGTCAAAATACAACATTACCCACATGTGTTCCTGGACCGGCGTTCCCAACAATATCGGATTGTGGCAGGACTATCCCTATAAGGTCGTCAACTGGTCGGTCAATATTGAGGAAAACCTGAGCATGCAGGAAGGCCGTAGGTTCTTCAGGCCCGGCACAGCACTGATGGGCGGCTTTGACAATCGCGCCGGCTGCACGCTTCACGCCGGATCAAAAAAACAGATTCAGGATTTCACAACGGCTCTCCTGGATGAGGTAGGACAAACCGGCACGATTCTCTGCGCGGATTGCTCCGTTCAGAACGACCAGTCGGCGCAGAACATCCGATACGTCGTTGAGGCAAGCGAGGCTTACGCAAAAGCGCACAAACCTGTGCAGAAAGGATGAAAGAAAAATGCGGTACAAACAGTTTGGAAATACGGATATGCAGGTCTCTGCGCTGACCATCGGCACCTGGGTCATCGGCGGCGCAGACTGGGGAGACGTCGATAAAAAGGATTGCATCAAGGCGATTCATGCCATGATGGATCACGGCGTCAATATGATCGACACGGCGCCGGTCTATAATGCCGGGGAATCCGAGCGGGTTGTCGGCGAGGCGCTCAAGGGCCGCCGCGAAAACATGTATGTGGTGACGAAAACCTGCGTGTTCAGCACGCCGGACGGCGGGGCCATGAAGGACGGCCGCCGCCAGACGGTTTTTGATCTGTGCGACGCCTCACTGAAAAATCTGCAGACCGACTATATTGACCTGATGCTGATCCACTGGCCGGATACGCAGTATCATACGCCCATAGAAGAGACCATGACAGCTCTGGAGGATCTCAAAAAGATGGGCAAGATCCGCCATATCGGCGTGTCCAACTTTACGCAGGCCGAGATCGAGGCCGCAAAACAGTTCGGCGAGGTATGCGCGCTGGAGCCGCCCTATTCCATGGTGAACCGCGGCGCAGAGCGGGAAATGATCTGGGCGCATCAAAACGGCCTTGCCAACATGACCTATGGCTCTCTTGGCGCAGGAATCCTGACCGGCGCCATCCGCAAGCTTCCGAACTTTGATCCGGGCGATATGCGGCTGCAATTCTATGACTTCTTCCGGGAACCGAAATTCTCAAAATGCATGCGCGTGGTCGAGGCCATGGACGAGATCGCGCAGGACCGCGGCGTCCCTGTTGCGCAGGTCGCCATCAACTGGAGTACGCAGAAGGACTATGTGACAACGGCGCTGTGCGGCGTTCGCAATGTCTACGAAGCGGATGAAAACTGTGCCGGTATGGACTGGACGCTGACGGAGGAAGAAATCGCGCAGCTTGATCAAAGAATTGCGGAGCTTGAGGCTGTTTGAACATACCGGCCAAACGCGGACTGGAAACACCGGCAGAGTGTGTCCGAACAAAACGGCCGGCCGTTTGCTCTATGGCTGAGAACACCGCTTGAATCGCCATATAAAAACAGGGGGCTGTTAAAAAGTCTGTCATTGCGAGCCAGTGCGCACACTGGCAGGGCAATCTGTTCCCTTTTAACCGTATTTTTGACGATTATTCTATGAAAAAATTTACGGTAAAAAGGAAACACAGACGTTTTTAACAGTCTCCTGCAATTTTTGTTTCCTGCCGTCGCCTCCCGAAAGAAAACAGAGAGGCGAGCGCCGGATGAAAGAGAAACTCCAATCAGCGCTTGCTGAACGCTGAAAGCTCCGAATATACCCTGCTGAGCATCTTCCGGGGAAGAAATTGCAAGCGGATTCTCCGGATACGTTTCCAATCAAACGGAAAGGTTCTGAAATCCGGAGGATTTGCTGCTTTACAGACACGTCCGGCTTTCCGGGCCTGTTTTATTTCGGTACCTTTTTCAGCGTTTCTTCGATCAGCCGGACCACATCATGGGTCATGGACATGGCCGGATCGGGCGTTCCTTCCCGTACCAACCGTTCAAAATCTTCCTTTTCATACAGAAGCGCCTTGGGCCGCTCTCCGGCTTCGATGCGTTCCTCATGGCGGTCAGCATTGAAGTGGGCGATGGCAAAATCGCAGCGGGGGAAGTTGTCAAACAGCAGGTATCCCTTTTCACAGCCTACGATTCCGTAGGTGGGCATAGAAAGCGCAATAGAAATGTAGCAGGATGTTTCTCCCGCCAACTCATGGCAGAGGTCATCCACCATCAGTCCGCCGCCCGCTGCGTCCGTGGGGCAAGGATATTCCCTCAGGAAGGGGAAGCCCGCGCGGGCAAACGCCTCCTGTACGCTTTTCCAGAAGATCGCAAGGTTATCGGAATACACGCTGATGCGGATGATTTTCAGGGTTTCCGCCTTGGCGCGCTCCTCCAGATACCAGTTCACTGCCGTGGTCTTTCCGTAGCCCATGGGGGCGACCACGGTGGTCATGGCGCAGCGGGAGATGGGCCGCAGGCTCTCCTGCAGCCGCTCGGATATGTAAATGGTATTCAAATTCCATTTCGGTTTTGGCATAATGCGTACCTCCGACGATTTATTTTCCCAAAGTCTCCGACTCAAACGGCACGACTACGAATCTCAGCATCCGTACCTCCGGCAAACTCTGGACATATCGTATTGCTGTCTTAGCAAAGACATTGGATTTTATCGTGTCCCAATCTGCCAGCTTCACGATCTCCGCTGTGCCGTTTTCAAAATCAAACCGAATCTCACCCCATTCGCCGTCGTTGTCCGCCCGATACAGGTAGACAGCGGCGGCTATTTTTTTGTTCTTTTTGCGGCACTCGGTCTGCTTCAGCGTTACGGTATGGACAACACCGCTTTCCAGCAGCTTCAGACGCAGCTTGTCAAGCGTGCGCCGGTAAAACCTCTCCGCGCCGCTGGCTGTTGTTCCCTCAAAATCCACCGCCAAGTCCTCAAAGGTGGACTGCGTAGACAGGGGGCTGACGCGCCCGCAGGTCATACAGATGGCGTTCCGCTTTTCCAGATACCATTGCTCTTTATAGGATAGCTGCTCAAATGCCGCCGCGACTGCTTTTGCCTGATTCCCGTTCCAGAGGATTTCGGCATAGTTCCAGCTATCGTCACGGGTTACGTCTTCTCCTGTTTCCTCGCCGCCCTCATCCTGCTCCGTTCGGTAGAGGGAAGCGATGCTGCGGTTGCGCCGGGCAATGGTCAGCAGCTCGTCCGCGGATGCGCTTTCATCCTTATATCCGCTTTGAGCGGCGAACTCGGAAATGACCTCCGCACGGCTCTTTCCAGAATTGTTATACATCGCGCCGATCTGCCGCACACGCCGGTACTCCGCAAGGCTGGCAAAGGAACCGGTTTCGCCCATCATGCGGCAGAACAGCAGTCCGTCCCGGATATAGTGTTTCGCATATTTCAGAAACTCCGTTTCCTGCTTCGGGTCGAACTTCGGCAGACAGTACAGCAGCATTTGCAGAACTTCCAGCTTGCAGTCCAGAAACCGCGCAGGGTCATAGCGGTCATATCCGTTGCGGGTGAGAAAGCGGTAAACCACGCCGTTCAGCCGCTTTTCAAAGTGGTGCAGGAAGAAGGAAAAGTATGTAAGGTCTTTGCGATGGCTGGCTTCGCGTATGTAGTCGTTCAGTTCCATTTGCGGCGGTTCCGGGTTAAGCTGGAAAATGCCCTGGACTTCGCGCATGGTCAGATCGTCGGCGTTATAGAACGGCACTTTTGCCACATAGCCTGTCAAATCCCATGTCCAGTCCGAAAGCTGCGCCATTTGTCTGTCACGATTATCCTTCATATCCGCACCTCCTTCCGCTGTGGATTTTGATTACTGCTTTATTTTTGCCCTTGCCTCTGCCAGCAGCGCCGCCTGCTCCATTTCGGCGGCGTAGCTGCCCTGCGCATAGTCGTTGTCTTGTAGCGCCTTTTCCAGCTTACTTTTTGCAAGTGCTTTCATCACAGCGGCGGTCTGCTCGTCCAGCGTACCGCGCCCAAGATACTGAGTGATCGTGTTGAACCGCTTTGTGTAGATTTTTCGGATGGGATGGTCGGCGGCAAACTCACGCTGCTCCCGTCCACGGAGATTTCCGACTTGGCGGCAGGTGCGCCCGCGTTTGTCATTCGGCGCGTAGCCGCTGCAATATTTTGTGTGCCGTGCGTCGGTGGTCAGGAACCATTTCCCGCAGACGGTGCATTTTCTCGGCGCGTGTCCAACGCATAGCCCTTCAAAGAGATCGGCGCGGAACATCCCAACGAAGGATACAAAGTGCATCCGCTTGACAAGCTGCGCCTCCGCATTGCCGGGACGGATCGCGGGAACATACTGCACCGTCGCATTGGTCAGCGCCATCCACGAAGGATCGCTTTCCTCCAAGGTGGCATTCTCCCTGAAAAACTGCCCGAACGCGGCAGCATATCCGGTGGGCGTTCGTATTTTGGCGTTTTCTTGCAAGAACTCTGCAAATGCAGTCAAGGTCATTTTGTACTGCCGCAGGGAAAAGCTCAGATGCCCCAGTACCGGAATGACGCGGATCAGCAGTGCCGCCAAGGGCTGTGTTCCCATGACGCCGCTGAGCGCCTGCTGCTCCATCGAAAGCTGCAAATAGTCGTTCAGCTCGGTAAATGCTTTCTCGGAAAACGCCTGCATGAGGTAATCCTCAAACTGCTTTCTGCCCAAACGGGAGAACGGCGGGACATCGTGCAGCGCGTGAATGATAGCCTGTCCTGCCTCCTGTGCTTTTGGAAGAAGCTGCATATCGACATTCTTTGCGCCAAAGCCGGCCAGCAGTTGATTCAGAATCATGCACGGCGCGTCCAATCGCGTGATCGTTTCGTCGGGAATGTTCAATACCGCGCAGCCGATCGTTCCGGTCGGCATGACGCTGCCCGCGTAGGTCACGGTATCCTGCCAGAAATCCAAAGATAAAACCTTGTGGCTGATAAGCTCCTGTGCCATACTGCGTCCTCCTGTCACGTTTTTCTATTTTCATTATACCACGAGAATATGAACGTGGAAAGACCTGTCATGTTTTTTGAAATGAACTTGTCATGCCATCCGCCTGTTTTTTGCGAATCCGAACATAAAACAG
>ULSH01052473.1_pt1 | contig 17267 bp, 14 predicted proteins | sample 1956151 | NCBI WGS metagenome assembly ULSH01 (sample SAMEA4835702, study PRJEB28245) | human gut metagenome | biome: gut microbiome; material: fecal sample | place: Denmark | collected 2008 | reverse complement strand
TACACAAAAATCGTGATATAAACTAATTTTCAACATCTACTTAATAAGAATTGATGGTATAACCGTTTGTGATGAGGGTTCTGGAGACAGGTTTATCCTCATATTCCTCAATGTCTTTAAGTTCCATCTGTATGGCATCATCCACAAAAGACAAGAATCCCTCATCTGTACCTTCCTGCAAACTGTCTACAGAAAATGAACCTTCATCAATTACCGCAAGAATCGGTGTAGTCCTTTTATCAGCAGCCACCAGTGCAAAGCCTCTATTGTCAAGGAAATTTATGGCATACATCAATGTGTCTATCTCCACATCCTCACTGCCAGGTTCGTCTGACGAGGCAGCTCGCGTATGCACACCTTTACGAATGGGAAACACATCCGCGATTTCCAGTTGCCCTATACTCCTCGTTTTTGTATCCGATGAGTTTAACTGCTCTAAGAAATCACCAAGTTCCGTTTTTGCTTCTTCCGGTGATACTTTGAAAGATGCCTGTTGGTTTTGTTCTTGTATGGCATTATCTGCCAACTCCAGGTCTTCGTTGCTGCATGATGCCATGCCGACAACTAATGACAGTAAAAACAATAATTTTTTCATAATTGCATTTTTTTGATTTAACTATAACTACTGCATTAATTTTGATGCAAAATTAAGTTGAACAAATATCATGACCAATGAAATTTTCGTGAAGCGGACATAATCACGACTGAAACGGACAATAAAATGCAATGAGGCCTATTAGATGTGGTTTTAGTTGTTATTTTGAGAAGAAATCCGAAATCCGATTTACCGCCTCAATCTTAGTTTCCATCACAACATCGGCATAGACTTGTGTAGAGTTGATGCTCGTATGTCCGAGCAATTTACCAACCGTGTATAGGTCTCCTCCGGCAGCTAAAGCAAGCACTGCAAAGACATGGCGGCTCGTGTGAAAGCTGACATTCTTTTCTATCCCTGCGGCAGCAGCCATCTTTTTGAGGCATCTGTCGCAGGCACTAAGGCAGGTCATGTCAAAGACCTTTTGCTCCGGTTTGCAGCCGTTTCTATCCGGCAGCCATTTCAATGCAGACTGGTTCAAGGGTATCGTTATCTGTTTCCCTGTCTTTTGCATGGCTTGGATTGAAACAACCAGTCCACCATTGACCTGTTTTATATTCCTCCATGTCAGTACGGAAACATCGCTATACCGCAATCCGGTAAAGCAGCAGAACAGGAATGCCCGTTTGGTGGTCTCGTTGGTAGTCGGGGCTTCGGCAAACGCTTTCAGTTCATCTTTTGTCAGGTATTCTTTTTCGGCCTGTTGCTTGCCGATTCGGTCTTTACGCTCCAATGAATAGAACGGGTTTCTATCCAATACGCCATCTTTTACTGCCGCATTGAGCATACGTACCAACGTGGACTGATAGAGGTGCAGCGTATGGGGCGACATTTCCTTTGGATTGTCGGGTGATTTGGTGTTGCGGTAGGTGTGCTCCAAGAAGTCAATGAAGCCAAGAATGAAGCCCTTGTCTATTTTAGACATCAGCATCCGTGGCCTGTGGAGATGCTGCAAATACGCCCTTATCACATTCACCGTTGAACGGTAGTTGCGGTAAGTGGACGCAGCATAAGACGGATTGCGTCCAATCCCCTCTATATGGTCGGTAAGCCAGTCGGCAAACATGCGCTTTGGCAGTTCCGACTGATTGCCGTTGTTTGTTTCCGTTTCGTCCTCAATGCCGAGCATCCGTTTGGACTTTATGGCGTTGGCCTTTGCCATGACAGCCTCATTGAGTCTCTTTGCATCCGGCTCATCGTCCGGCACAAGAAAGAGGTTCAGGTACTCGTTCCACCGTTTGCCCTTGTCGTAGAAGTCAAGGTATATCGAGCGGCTTCCCGTCCGAAGCGTTCGTGTGCGTATCGTTATTTTCATCTGTTTCCCTCTGTTTGCGGTTATCTTGAAAAGAAGTTGTCTACAAGCCCGACCGTTTCTATCTTCTTTTGGTCTACTATCTTGGCGTAAATGGATGTCGTGTTCACGTTGGCATGGCCGAGCAGCTTGGATGTCGTGTAAATGTCCGCACCGAGCGTAAGCATCATCGTGGCGAACGAGTGACGGCTGCAATGATAGGTTATGTGCTTGTCTATCTTTGCATTACGCATCCATATTGTCAAGTTCCGTTCAATATTGGAAGCCCCTGCCGGAAGCGTAAAAATCGGTTCATCCGCATCGTCCTTTTGGTAAAGGCAGTCCAATGCCTCCTTTGACAACGGCACGTTCAGCAATTTCTGCGTTTTCTGCATCCTTACCCGTATATATAATGTGTGTCCGTCCGGAGCCTTGATGATTTTGACCCATGTCAATGAGCGCACATCGCTCAACCGAAGCCCGGTAAAGCAGGAAAACAGGAAAGCCCTTTTCACGTCCTCACGGGGGCATGGGGCTGCCATCGCCGCTTTCAGTTCCTCCAATGTAAGATATTCCCGTATGCTCTCTGATGGCTGGTATTTCTCTTTCGAGGCCAAGGATTTCAACGGGTTGGATGCCAATATACCCTCACGGACAGCCTTGTTCAAAGCACCATTCAACACGGCCTGATGGTGGTGCGCCGCCCCGTTGCTGATAGTGCTGCCATCCTTGCGTACATTGTTCTTCGCATAGCGCAGGAAAGCGATAAAGCCACGGCAAAAATCCGCATCCGCGTTGGCCAGTACAATATCGGGCTGGCACGTTTCATTTAGATAGGTTTCGACTTTGAGCCGCAAATCCCGCCTGCCTTTCAAAGTGGATGCAGAGAAACCAAACCTCTCCTGTTCGTACTCTTTCAGAAAGTCTATGAGGGTGATACACGACCGTTTGACCTTGTTCCATTGGCGCACACCGTGGTTTTGCAAGGCCAAAATACGCTCAGCCTTGATTTTCCCTGCCACCTGCATGGCGTGGGCGTTCTGTTGCTTGTCAATCGGTGTCTGTTCCGGCACAAGGTACAATCCGAGGGATTCAACCTTGCGTACCCCTTTCACATAGACATCGAGATACAGGCTCATGTTTCCGTTTGCCAACTTGCGCTTGCGGATGCGCACAGGCTCTTTTACCTTTTGTACTTTCTTCGGTCGTGCCATGCTCTTTTCCCTTTCTTTGATTTGGTTTCAACAGGAGGATTTTCCTCTGTCTTGCGAGGGCAAAATTAACAATTAAATCTGTTACGCGCAACAAATATGCAACAAAATATCGTTAAAACTATGGCATTCTATGCTATTTAGGCCAAAACAGGAAAATTATATAAGAACCTAATATAATGCGCTTTATATTGATTTCCTTTCCGATTTTATGCCTTTATTTTCACTATTAGAACCCTATACTTCGTAGGATTTCAGCTGCTGTCGGCGGTATCCACCAGCTATCACATGCTGATGCTGTCAAGAATTGGCGTAGCGTGTACGCACTCCATATTCTGGTCCATCGTTTCGCCACTGGCCGTAAGAACCGTACCGGAAAAATACAGGTCGACTGCATTGAGCATGATCGTAACCGGCACGTCCGTTGCCATGATTTTCGGATTGCCTATCGGCAGAATCATCGGTCTGCATATCGGATGGCGCATGACTTTTCTTTGTATCGGAATATTCGCTTTTGTCCTCATGATCTATCTCTTGCTGACACTTCCGAAAGTTCCGAGCCGGGGAACGTTCTCATTACAAAAGCTGCCGGTCCTTTTCAAAATGCCGGCCCTCTTGAGCATTTTCATTCTTTCATTTGCCATCGCTACCTCCTATTATACCGGATATAGCTACATAGAGCCATTCTTACAACAAGTTGCAAGACTACGAGACAACTGGATTACAGCTACATTGGTAATATTTGGAGCCATGGGCATATTAGGCAGCCTTGCCTTTTCCAAATTCTACAATAAGAATCCTTATAAGTTCACAGGCGCCGTACTTGGGGGTATTTTCGGTTGCCTTGTACTCCTTCAAGCCGCAGCCTACTGCAGCGTGACCATCATCCTATTGTGTGCCTTGTGGGGAATGGCCTTTACAGCCTCCAACGTGGTATTGCAGGCCGAGACCATAAACAACTCACCAGTAGAAGCCACATCGGTATCAATGTCCATCTTTTCCGGCATCTTCAATCTAGGAATAGCATGCGGCACTTACATTGGTGGTCAGGTATGTACATACGCTTCCATTTCGACCATAGGCTATGCGGGAGCCGTGCTGGCATTCCTGACATTTGTCTATTGGCATAAGATCGTCAGAAAGAAAATGGCGAAAAAGGATGTTGATCGATAAAGGCAAGTTTCTCTCGGGAAACTTGTTGCGGAACGTGATACAACAACATGCCAAAGTGCATTTGAGTGTCGTATCCTACGACGTCCGCCCTACCTTATTATATATGCGACACATTCATGTATTCAGCCCCACCAACGTGCGTCTCCACATCCTACACGACCTCATCAGGATGTTTTTCTGATTTTGACAATACAAAAAGAGACTGGGCCATCACGACCCAGTCTCCCACATCCGTCTGTTCCTGCCGACCTGTGACAGGAACTCACATAATCATTATTTCTTTTTCTCTACCGTGTAAGCCACCTTACCGCTCTTATTGATGAAATAGAGGTCAAGGGTGTGCTTGTCAGCGCTGACGAGCGAGAAGCCTGGCTCACCCGAGCAGAACACCGTGCCGTCGACAGCCTTCACCTTCGGACGGCTCAGCGATCCGCTGGTGTTGACAACATAGTCGATGTCACAGCCCGCCTTCCGGATATGCTGGAAGTTGTGGATATGCCCGCATACATACATCGCCACGTTCTTATGCTTCTGTAAGATGGGATTGAGCCGTTTCTGCATGTCGGCCCGCTCTGCATCGCTCTTTCCCGTATCGGCATAGATCGGATGATGGCCGACCACGATCACCCAGTCTTCCTTTGCCTGCGTCAGCGTGCTGTCGATCCAGGCGAGCTGACGGTCGATGTCCTGCTTGCAGGCATCGGGATACTGAATGGAGTCGTTGCGGTATTTGTCGATCAGAGGGGTCGTGTCGATGAGCACCAGACGTACGGTAGTGCCATTGTCTTCGATCACCTTCGTATAGTATCTGCCTGGCATCTCCCAGCGGGCCGACACCTTGGAATAGTCAAGGCAAGCCTGGGTGTTGCCCCGATACTCATGATTGCCACACACAGGATACCACGGCAGCATCAGCTCGGGATGAGAATAGATCAGCTCATAGTTGGTCATCCACAGCGGATCCTGCGTACTGCGTACGCCTTCAAAATGATGGACATCCCCGGCAGCCACCACACACTCGATGCCTACCGTCTCTGCCATACGGCCCATAAGATCGGCTATAGGCTTCTGGTCGTAGTAGCCGTTACGGCCAAGATCGTTAGCTACATAGAAGTTGACGTCTTTTTCCAGCTTCGACCACTCGGCAGGAGTCTGTGCGAACGCAGAGGTGAGAGCTACCGCCAGCATGATCACAAGGACCTGTATTCTTTTCATTCCTAATTAAGATATAAATAGTTGTTGTTATAAAATTATCATCATCACCGACAAAAGCTGGGGATAGCCCGGCTTTCTCTGTATCGGTACATAGTGTCAAGTCATCACAGTTAGAAATTGATCTTAAACCCGGCATTGACTTTCACGCCGTAGTACTCTACCTGCATCGTGCGATCCTTCTCGCCCTGATAGTAGCGGAGAGGCTGGTTGAGCAGGTTGTTGGCAGCCACATAGAAGGTGTACTTCGTATGCTTGCCCCACGTGTAGCTGGCGTTGAGGTCCAGATAGTTCGTAGCATCATAGTAGCGGCGCAGTGCTTTCTCCTCCTGATACTCCTCGTCATCCTGGAAAGCCGACGTGTAGTTGTAAGACAGGCGGACATTAAGGCCCCACTTGTCGAAGTAGAGCGAGGCGTTGGCCATGTGCTCAGGCGATCCGGGCAGTGCCTGCTCACCCTTGTCGCCGAAGGCCGAACGGACTATGCTGCTGTGCGTATAAGTATAGTTGCCGTAGAAGCCGACACATCTCAGTGCGGGAGCAATGAATCCGAAGTCACGCTGATAGCCAAGCTCTACACCCAAGAGGTCGGCATCGAAAGCATTGAGCGGCTGCGACACACGCGCATCGCTGTAATTGCCGTAAGCCATCGTACGGGTCAGATTGACGATATAATTATCAACACGCTTGTAGAACAAGGCTGCAGACACAAGACCGACACTCTTGAAATAGTATTCGGTAGACAGATCATAGTTGTTGGAGATGATCGGCTTCAGGTCGGGATTGCCCAGTGCGATCTCCACCGGGTTCTCTCCCGTGTCATAGGTCGTACCGGCAACAAGCCATGAATACTTAGGACGGGCCAGTGTCTTGGTGTAGGAAGCTCTCACCTTGAAGTCGTCATTCACGTCCCATTTGAACAAGACGCTCGGCAACCAGTTGGTGTAACTGCTCTTCTTCACGCCTGTAGGTTCGAGCGATCCGTCACCATTCTCATCGATGGTATAGTTCCAGCCACTGGTATGCAGATTGGTATTCTCCATACGCAAGCCAGCCATCATCGTCAGGTTGCGCCCCAGCTTCTGCGTGAAACGCAGATATGCGGCCGTCACCTGTTCACGGGCATCATAGTTGCCCGACGACTCCTCGAGATCTCTCACGCCTCCCATGGCATCGAGCTGCTGTTGGGTGAAGGCGCCGACATAGCGCTTGTCGACAAACTCTGTGGGCTTGAAGACATCACCTACCATGAATCCGTCGCGGATCTGCATCGTCAGGTTCTGCTTCCACTCATCACCGTAGTTATCGGCATAGCCGTCCGTATAGTCGTACTTGGACGCATCGAGGGTCTTATGTTTGTTGGTGTACTTGGCTCCGAACTTCAGAGAGTTTCCGAACAAGCCTCCTGTGAGAGGCAGCTCGAAGTCTACCTTAGCTTTCCACTCGTTCTCATCAACATCCTCATTGGCATTACTCAACTCATCCACCTTCCAGTCGCCGACTGCGAGAGAAACCGGAGTGAGTGCATAGGGATGGCGTCCACCTTCATCGGCCATGTCGATGGTCAGTCCCTTCTGCTTCAGGGTGAAATAGCGTTGATCGGGCTTGTTCTCACTCGCACGTGAGAAAGAGGCCGACCAGTCGGTATGCAGACGATCCCATAGCAGATGCTTACCTCCAAGGGTGAAGTCCATGGTCTGCTGCAGCTCACGCCGTGCATTGCGGTCGTCGGCAGATCCCATCTTGAGCTGTGACTTGACGCTCATCTGTCCGGCACCGTCAGCCAGACCTTTAAAAGACAGCGCGTAACGGTTCTCCCAGTCATTGCGACGGTTGTATATGCCATTAAAATATATCTTGTTGTTCGTATTGAAATCGTAGTCCATAGAGAGCGAGTAGCTCTGACGCTCACGCGTCACATAGTACTGGCGTATATCTGCATCGGTGAGCACCACATTGCCTTTGTCGTCCAGATCATAGGTGTATTCGCAGTTATCCGAACCGGCAGGCGAGTTCTGATAAGACAGAGCGGCCATGATACCGAACTTGTTGTTGAAAAAGCGGTTGCCGTAGGTAGCGCCGAGGTTGAGCTGCATCTTCTCACTGATCCAGCTGTATCCCGTACCTGCCGTCACGTTGAACACCTCCCGGTAAGGGGTGTTCTTCGTCACAAGGTTGATGGCTCCACCGATAGCATCACCGTCCATGTCAGAGGTCACCACCTTATTTACCTCGATCGACTGTATCATGTCGGCAGGGATAAGGTCGAGCTGCACGTTGCGCGCGTCGCTCTCTGCCGAGGGCAGACGGTTGCCATTGACGCTCACGCTGGAGAGGTCGGGGGATGTACCGCGCACCTGTCCGAAGCGTGCCTCACCCTGATCGTACTGCACGTTAATGCCATTGATGCGCTTCAGAGCATCACCGATATTTGAATCCGGGAACTTACCCACCTGATCGGCCGATACGACATTCGTAAGGTTGAAGTTATTCTTCTGTTGATTGATGGCCTTACTCTGTCCGTGGAAGGCACCCTTCACCTCAATGCCTTTCAGCTCCACGCCGTCTGTAAGCACGAAATTCTGCTCGGCAGTCTTGTCAGACGACACGGTCAGCTTCATGACCTTCGGCTCATAGCCTACATACGTCACCTTAACAGTGTACGTACCGGGCTGAAGGTTAGAGAGGGTGTAGTAACCATTCACATCACTCACGACACCCGTGTGCAAGCTCTCAATGATCACGGAGGCACCGGGCAATACCTGATTGTTTGTGTCGACGATACGGCCATGCATCACTCCGAGTGCCGGAGCATTAGGACCGGGGGCTGCCAATGTCACAGATTGGAACATCGTTGCCACACAAAAAAAGGCTAACTTCTTGTAGTCTATTCTCATAAAAATCTTATTGATTTGATGATTTGATGGGCGCAAAGGTCTGACTTTTATATTACGTTGTTATTGCACGGATTTGATGATCGTTTTAGAAAGGAGTTACAAAATCATTACAAATTGATATTCATAATGCAGTCCTATATACCTTATTAAATATACAGCTTCTGACTATGCCAGTCTTTGAGCATCTCTATTTTTCACAGTAGCACTCCTGCCGATCCGGGTATTGAAACGATCCGTCTTCTCCAATGGCATATCCCCGTCCCTTTTTCTCTCTGCCCCCCTTTTTCTCCCTTTTTCTCTCTGCGTTCCTGCGAAAGAGTATGGGATAAATTTTGCAGATTGGGAAAGTTTTATTATCTTTGTCGCCGATTAGAATCTACCGGCCCCGTAGCTCAGTTGAATAGAGCACCAGATTCCGGTTCTGGGTGTCGCGGGTTTGAGTCCCACCGGGGTCACGAATTGACAAGATGAAAAGATTCTATCCCTGAAGGAGTGTGCATCCGCATGCTCCTTTTTTCATATCTGCCGTCAGCAGTCTCCTACAGGTTGTAAGCCGACACCGACCGTTTCTTGTCCTATTATCATCATCCCTCTCTTTTCCACGACATATTTACGATTATAACCATAAAAAAGCGTCTTGTCACGCATCATCTCTCCACAACAAAGCTGTTTTATCATTTTTATAGCAACGACTCTCCGGGTATGGGATATTTTTGCTAACTTTGCGTTCAGACGAATACAAATATTAAACGATATGGACATCACTGAAAGATTTATCAATTACACCAAGTTTGACACACAGTCGGCTGAAGACTCGACGACCGTACCCAGTACCTCCAAACAGCTCATCTTCGCACGCTATCTGAAGGAAGAGCTGGAAAAGGAAGGACTGAAAGACGTAGAGATGGACGACATGGGCTACATCTATGCCACCCTCCCTGCCAACACGACGAAGGATGTGCCCGTCATCGGCTTCATCTCCCACTACGACACGGCGCTTGATGCCAGCGGCGCCAACATAAAGGCACGTATCGTGAAGGGATACGACGGCGGTGACATCGAGCTGTCACCCGGCATCATCTCCTCACCGAAAAAATTCCCCGAGCTGCTGCAGCACAAGGGCGAAGACCTGATCGTCACCGACGGTACGACCCTGCTCGGCGCCGACGACAAGGCCGGTATCGCCGAGATCGTACAGGCTATGTGCTATCTGCGCGATCACGACGAGATCAAGCACGGAGACATCCGCGTGGGCTTCAACCCTGACGAGGAGATCGGCATGGGTGCCCACCACTTCGACGTGGAGAAGTTCGGCTGCAGCTGGGCCTATACCATGGACGGCGGCGACCTGGGCGATCTGGAGTACGAGAACTTCAACGCTGCCGGTGCCAAGATCAAGATCCACGGCGTCAGCGTACATACCGGCTATGCCAAGGGCAAGATGATCAATGCCTCCCGCCTGGCCTGCGAGCTGAACAGCCACATCCCCGACACCGACATTCCCGAGACGACAGAAGGCTACCAGGGCTTCTACCACCTGCTCGGTATCGACAGCCGCTGTGAGGAGGCCAAGCTCAGCTACATCATCCGCGACCACGACCGCAAGCGCTTCGAGGAGCGCAAACAGTACATGACCGACATCGTCGCTCAGATGAACAAGAAATACGGCGAAGGCACCGTAGAGCTCGAACTGAACGACCAGTACTACAACATGAAGGAAAAGATCGACGAGAACCGTCATGTTGTCGACATCGTACTGAAGGCCATGCACGACTGTGACGTAGAGCCGAAGGTGGAACCCATTCGTGGCGGTACCGACGGTGCACAGCTCTCTTTCCGCGGACTGCCCTGCCCCAACATCTTTGCGGGTGGTGTCAACTTCCACGGTCCCTATGAGTTCGTATCCATCCAGGTAATGGAGAAGGCCGTAAAGGTGATCTGCCGAATCTGTGAAATCACAGCTCAGGAAAACGCCTGATGGAGATACCGCATCTTGTCCCGGATCTGGCACTGATACTCATCGTGGCAGGAGTGGTCACCTTGCTGTTCAAGAAGCTCAGGCAGCCACTCGTTCTGGGATACATCATGGCAGGATTCATCGTCTCGCCCCATCTGCCGTTCACCATGTCGGTAGTCGACAAGGCCAATGTGCAGACATGGGGCGACATCGGTGTGATGTTTCTCCTGTTCTCCCTGGGACTGGACTTCTCTTTCAAGAAGATCATCCGCATGGGCATGGCGCCCGCCATTGCAGCCATCAGCATCATCTTTTCCATGGTGATGCTGGGCTACGCGGCAGGCTGTGCTTTCGGCTGGAGCCACACAGACTGTATCTTCCTCGGCGGCATGCTGGCCATGTCGTCGACGACCATCATCTACAAAGCCTACGACGATCTGGGACTGCGACAGCAGCGGTTTGCCCAACTGGTGATGGGCGTGCTCATCCTGGAAGATGTGCTGGCCATCGTCATGATGGTGATGCTGCCGGCCATCGCCGGAGGCGGCAGTCCTGACGGAGGCGAGATGGTGGGAACGATAGTGAAGATCGCCTTCTTCCTGATCCTATGGTTCGTGGTCGGCATCTTCCTCATTCCGCTGTTCCTGCGCAAGACACGCCGACTGATGACCGATGAGACGATGGTCATCGTGGCTCTCGGCCTCTGCTGTCTGATGGCTGTCATCTCTACAAGTGTAGGATTCAGCTCTGCCTTCGGAGCGTTTGTCATGGGCTCCATCCTTGCCGAGACCATAGAGGCCGACCGTATCATACGGCTTGTCGAACCGGTGAAGAACCTCTTCGGCGCCGTGTTCTTCGTCTCTGTCGGCATGCTCGTCGACCCTTCGGTGCTCGTTGAATATGCCGGACCGATCGCCCTCCTCTGCCTGACCATCGTCGTGGGCCAATGCCTCTTCGGCACCCTCGGCTTCATGCTCAGCGGCCAGCCTCTGAAGACCGCCATGCAGTGCGGCTTCTCGCTGACACAGATTGGTGAGTTCGCTTTCATCATTGCCTCACTGGGCCAGTCGATGCACGTGATCGCGGGATTTCTCTATCCTGTCGTCGTGGCAGTGTCGGTGGTGACGACATTCCTTACACCTTATATGATACGAGGTGCCGTACCCGCCTACCAATTGCTCTCCACACACCTGCCCAAGCGGTGGATACGTCGTCTGAACCATCTCGATGCCGGACGGCAGGACACCGTAGAGACAGAGAGCGAATGGCGGAGGCTGCTACGGAAGATGACGATCAACGCCGTGATCTATACCATCCTCTCCCTGGCCGTCATGACACTGATGCTCACCTTCTGCCTGCCCTTCCTCCGCGGCATATTGCCTCACTGGTGGGCCAACGGCGTATGCGGAGTGCTCACGGTAGCACTGATGTCGCCTTTCCTTCGCTCACTGATCATGAAGAACAATCATGCCGATGAGTTCCGTTCTCTATGGGTGAAAAGCCGGCTCAACCGCCTGCCCCTCATCTTCACCGTCCTGGTGAGAATCACGATAGCAGCAGCCATCCTTTTCTATCTCTGCAACTATCTGGCCCGCTTCGCCAACGCACTGGTCATCACGTTGTCGGCTGTCGTCATCGTACTGATGGTGCTCTCGCGCAGCCTCAAGCACCGGTCGATAAGGCTTGAACGAATGTTCATCAACAACCTGAACGCCCGGCAGACGGCAGCGCGCCGACAAGGAAAGCTGCAACCGGAATTTGAGCACCACCTGCCCGACCGTGACATCCATATCTCCGACTTCACCATTCCTGAGGAGTCGCTATGGGCAGGGAAGACGCTACGCCAGCTACAGCTCCGCAACCGCTTCGGCGTGCACGTGAGCAGCATCCGACGCGGACGGCAGCGCATCAATATCCCCAATGGCAACACGATCATCTTTCCGGCCGACCGCCTGCAGGTGATCGGCAGCGACCCGCAGCTGCAGGCCTTCAGCACGGCCCTCGTTAAAGAGCTGCTGCCCGAACAGCCTTACGGTGAGCAACAGGAGATGCGCCTGAGAAAGATCATCATCGGGCACAACAGCGCCTTCATCGGCAAGGCACTGCAACAGAGTGGCATACGCGATCAATACGGCTGTATGGTCGTAGGCGTTGAGGAAGGACAGAAGAACCTCACGCAGATGTCGCCCGCACGCAAGCTCGAACAGGGCGACATCGTCTGGGTAGTAGGCGAGAAACAGTCGCTCGACGAACTGAGCGCTGCCGTAAAATAGCAAGGACCTCCCCAGGGCATCCCGACTGTCCGGAGACTACCATTCCGCATCCGCCATACGGAAGACTTCCATCGGGAACCCGACTAATCATCGGGGAGGAAATGTCTTACTGATAGGAAAAGGTCGGGTAAGCCGATATAATAAATATTTGCGGTCCGACGACCCACTTGAAAAGAGAGGGAAGGAATTATTCTAAAGAATATATCCTATCCCACTCTTTTTTGTTATCTTTGCATCAAAAGGAAACGATAAAACTATGAATATTGATCATCTTCAGAAAAGACTCCAGAACACCGACGGCCTGACGAAGGCCCTGGGTATGGAGTTTATCTCTACGCCAGAGGCCGACACCTTGAAAGCCCGCATGAAGGTTGACGAGCGCAATCGTCAAGTATTCGGATTTCTCTCGGGCGGTGCCACACTGGCCTTGGCTGAAAATCTTGCCGGCGTAGGTTCGATGGCACTCTGTCCGGGAAAGATCTGCGTAGGCACTAATGTCAGCGGCGCCCACATGCGCAGCGTGCTTGAGGGTGACACGGTCACTGCCTATGGACGCCTGCTCTTCAAAGGACGCAAGCTTCACAACTGGCAGGTGGACATCCGCAACGAGGCTGGCGACATGATCTCCACCGTTCAGGTAACGAACTATATCATCACCCCACGCCCTATGTCCAAGACTGCCGCCAACACGACGGCCGGCACACGTGAAGAGAAGAAGAGCTCAGAAGCCGCAGAAGACCACACCAATCCGACGACTGATGAACGTACAACGGCTGAATAATCTACTGGCATCGGGCAAGGGACACACCGTCCTCTTCCGACTGCCGGAGGAGAGCCTGTGCACGATCGTGCAACAAACCGGCGGCGAGCCCGCCGTGCTCCCTTCCGTCGCCGAGCTGGGAGGTGAAGAGGGCTATGTCATGACACCTTTCGCTCCGTCAGCAGAGCATCCCATCCTGCTGCTCCATCCCGACATCCTTGAGCCTTTCTCCTTGGAAGAGCTGGAAAGCACAGCCACCTTCCTGCAAGGCAATGAGGGAGCGTCGGCAGCTCTCGACGCAGACGCTGCGTCCACAGCTGCCCCCAACGGATCACAGCAGGAAGGAGACTCCCCACAGGACGAGTCAGAGGAACGGGCACGCTATCACCTCGACTTTGCCAATTTCCATGCACAGATCGAAGCGGGCCAATTCAACAAGCTCGTCCTCGCACGCATGTCGGAACGTCGATATCCCGACACTGCCGGCAGCAGACTGACGCCACTGCAACTCTTTGCACGTGCCTGTCATCTCTATCCTCATCAATACATCGCCCTCATCTCCCTGCAAGGTGCGGGAGAATGGCTCATGGCAACGCCCGAGCTCCTGCTCGGCTCACACGACGGCTGCTGGCATACCATGGCGCTGGCCGGCACACAGCGTGCCACGGCCGAGCAACTGGCCGACAACACATGGAAAGATGCCAGATGGTCGGAGAAGAACAAGCTGGAGCAACGGTGTGTGACGACTTACATCACACAGATCCTTGAACGCCATACCCAGTCCCTGGAAGTGAGCGCTCCCTACACAACGACGGCGGCCCGGCTGTTGCATCTGCGTACCGACTTCACGTTCCGGCTGCACGAACAGAAGCAGCTCGGAACACTCCTCGACGACCTCTTCCCTACTCCCGCCGTATGCGGACTGCCGAAAGAGGCCGCCCGGCATTTCATTCTAAGAAATGAGAACGTGGACCGCCGTTATTACAGCGGCTTCTGCGGCATGATACGTCCCCACGGAGACACCGCCCTCTTTGTCTCCCTCCGTTGCATGCAACTGCTTCCCCACGCCTTCCGCCTCTATGCCGGCGGAGGACTGCTCGCCGACAGCGAAGAGGAAAGCGAATGGCAGGAGACCGAGGCAAAGATCCACACCATGGCGCGACTGATAGAATAAGGCGCACACAACCAACTATGAAAACATATTCTGATCACGAAAACGTCAACATACTTACTGCGCTCCTCACTGCCCACGGCATAAAGGACGTCATCGTCTGTCCCGGCAGCCGCAACGCACCATTGGCCCACAACTTCGAGGTATGTCCCGCCCTCACGGTGCATCCTGTCACCGACGAGCGGTCGGCCGGCTTCTATGCCCTCGGCATGACCCTCCACACACATGGTCCTGTGGCCGTCTGCGTCACTTCAGGGACAGCGCTACTCAATCTCTACCCCGCCGTGGCTGAGGCATACTACCGTCATGCCCCACTCGTCGTCATCTCCGCCGACCGCCCTGCCGCATGGATCGGACAGCTCGACGGACAGACACTCCCCCAGCAAGGAGCGCTCGGCTGCTTTGTGCGCACAAGCGTCACGCTGCCCGAGCCACACAACGCCGAAGAGCACTGGTATGTCAACCGCCTCATCAACGAAGCCCTTGCCGGATTGCGACGGGCCGACGCACTGCCCGTACATATCAATGTACCGCTCAGTGAGCCCCTCTACCACTTCACCGTCCCCGCACTGCCCGACGAACGGATCATCCTGGAACGACACGAAGGAGGGAGCGCACTGCCCCGGCAACTGACCGCCGATCTGGCAACAGCGACACATCCCCTGCTGGTGATCGGCCAGACAGGCACGGCTATCCCACGACAGCTCATCAACCACCTCGCCCGCCACATGGCACTGCTCTACGAGCCTCTCAGCGCTGATGGACAACAGAGCATACCTGAAGACAATATCGACCAGCTGATCTGTCCCGACCAGATCGACCTCATCCTATATGCCGGCGACTGCCTCGTCAACAAACGTATGCGGCATCTGCTGCGCCAGTGCACGAAAGCACAGGTATGGGGCCTGGGATATGGAGACGCCACCCCCGACCCTACCATGCACCTCCATGCCTGGTATCCGACCGACAACCTCATCAAGGCGCTGCACGACATCAGTACGTGCCCCACTACGGCCGACCGCCATTTCATCACAGAGTGGAACCGGTCGGTAGAATGCCGGCGCCGACAAGACGACGATGTCAGTACCGCTCAGCCGGCAGCGCTAGCCGTCTCCTGGTTAGAGACCCGTCTCAACGCCTATCCCGTCAGGAAACGGCAAGAGACCACGGCCGAGCCATGCGGTCCGGTCACGAGCGCCGACAAGACACTACCACCGTCCGCCGGACACACGACAACGACCCATGAGCTTTCCCAAGAAGAGCACACCCCGTGGGAGACGCTACATGGCTGCGCGGTGCACTATGCCAACAGCACCGCCGTACGTCTCGGCCTCCGCTTCGCCCACCATTATATATATGTCAACCGGGGCGTGAACGGCATAGAAGGCTGTATGTCGACCGCTGCCGGCGCCTCCTTGGCCGCAAGCCGTACCGATACGGATGTCTATCTCGTCATCGGCGACCTGAGTTTCTTCTACGACGCCAATGCCCTGTGGAACACGGAGCTGACGGGCAACCTCCACATCCTTCTGCTGAACAACGGAGGCGGCGCGATCTTCAACCGGTTCAAAGGACTCGAAGGCAGTCCCGCCCGTGAGCGTACCGTCATGGCATGCCACTGCGCCACCGCCCAAGGGCTCTGTGAGAGCTATGGCATCCGCTACCTCCATGCCGACGGGCCAGACGACCTTACCGACGCGCTATGGCATCAGTTTGCCACACGTGGCGAACGGCCTGTCGTACTCGAGGTGTCACTCCCGCTCTGACCACCCTCCCCCGCAAGCGACTCGGACACCGGCAGCAGCCTTCCGCCTCACATCGCTGAGGACAAGATGCCGGGACCTTTCAACAGACATTTGTTCAATCACGATAATATCTCAAAAAACAACAGTTATATGGCAAGAGAATGGAAAAAGATCGATGGCTTCGACTTCCAGGATATCCTGTTCGAGGAATACCATCACATCGCTAAGATCACGATCAACCGTCCGCGCTACCGCAACGCCTTCACTCCCCGCACGGTGTGGGAGATGAGCCAGGCCTTCACCTACTGCCGTGACACGCTCTCCATCCGTGTGGTGATCCTCACGGGTGCCGGCGACAAGGCATTCTGCTCCGGAGGAGACATGCACGTGAAAGGCCGTGGCGGCTATGTGGGCAACGACGGCGTACCCCGTCTGAATGTGCTCGACGTGCAGATGCAGATCCGGCGCATGCCCAAGCCGGTCATCGCCATGGTCAACGGCTATGCCATCGGCGGCGGACACGTGCTCCATGTCGTCTGCGACCTGACCATCGCCTCAGAGAATGCCATCTTCGGACAGACCGGCCCGAAGGTAGGATCGTTCGATGCCGGACTGGGCGCCTCCTATCTCGCCCGCATCGTCGGACAGAAGAAGGCCCGCGAGATCTGGTATCTCTGCCGGCAGTACACGGCCAAGGAAGCCGAGCAGATGGGACTGGTCAATAAGGTAGTGCCATTCGACAAGCTGGAGGACGAGACCGTCGACTGGTGTGAGACGATCATGGAACGCTCTCCGCTGGCCATCCGCATGATGAAGGCCGGATTCAATGCCGAGCTCGACGGACAGGCAGGCATCCAGGAGCTGGCCGGTGACGCCACCATGCTCTACTACACCCTCGATGAGGCCCAGGAGGGCGGTAAGGCCTTCCTGGAGAAACGCAAGCCCGACTTTGACAAATATCCTCAGTTCCCATGAAAATATC
>ULSH01009472.1_pt1 | contig 17406 bp, 13 predicted proteins | sample 1956151 | NCBI WGS metagenome assembly ULSH01 (sample SAMEA4835702, study PRJEB28245) | human gut metagenome | biome: gut microbiome; material: fecal sample | place: Denmark | collected 2008 | reverse complement strand
TCATCTGAGCAGCATATCTCCCCTGTATTTATCGGGTGAGCCCATATCTGCCACGACATCTATACGCTTTCCGTTGACCATACCTGGTTAATTCACAGGCATTATAGCCCTTTTGGACATATCAATCGAGCGTTTATACGAAACCACATCCCCTGGATGGTTGATTTTCGTTGATATTTGGTTCATAAGAGTGGTATCCAAATAATCATCAATCAAGAAAAAAGCCATACCTTCGCGTCGGATTATAAACAAGTAACGCCCATACGCACTAAGCCTTGTGATGTTTCGGCTGTTGTCATATATATATAATATGTATAAAGCACGGGCATCCTCCCTGGGGACAATCCCGGGAACGCACTAGAAAGAAACGGAAGTTTATGATGGATATTAATAAGACTATACGCACGCTACTCTGTGCGATCTGCATGACGGCAATGCCCGCCATGGCACAAAACGTGGCACTCAAGACCAATACCCTTTATTACGCCACGGCCACTCCAAACCTTGCGGTAGAGATAGGCTTGGATGACCAATGGACGTTAGACATCGGTGCCGCCTACAAGCCTTTCAAGCTCAATGACGAACATTACGCCCGTTTCTGGTTTGCCCAGCCAGAAGCGCGTTACTGGTTTTGCGAGAAATTCGAGGGACACTTCGTTGGCCTCCACGCCCATGGCGGCCAGTTCTATTGCGGATGGGACGACACCATCTATGATGGATACCTCGCCGGCGCGGGTATATCCTATGGCTACGACTGGATACTCTCACCCCATTGGAACCTGGAAGCCACCATCGGTGTAGGCTTCGCCCACCTGTGGTATGACAAGATGCCCAACGCTCCTTGCGTGAAATGCAAAGAACCGGACACCTACAACTACGTGGGTGTCACCCGCCTTGGACTCACATTCTCTTACATCTTCTAAGAGCAACTAACATCGATTGACATGAAATCACATAACAAGATATACTTACCCCTCTGCGCCGTGGCGCTGGCCATAGGCATGACGGCCTGCTCTTCCACTGCGGGAAAAGACGGGCAAAAAACCATCAGCGTAACACCCCGCGTACCTACGCTGCTGCCGGACAGCACGGGCTGCGTTGACATGAACCTCACCATTTCCGTGCCCCCACACTATTTCTCCTCCCGCAGCCGACTCATCATCGTGCCCCAGTTGCATGACAGCGCGGGCGTGCTGGAAGAGTTCGCCCCGGTGGCGCTTGACGCACCTATATACAGTAAGAAATTGAATAGGCTGGAGAAACTCTACGATTTCCAGGATTCCCTGGCCAGTAGCCGACAGGCGGTCAAGTCCACCGGCAAGGCATTCACCATTCCCTACCAGGCGAGAGTAACCCTGCCTGAAGGCCCGCAGACAGGCCGTAGGGTCTATGGCGTAGTGACCACGGACGGTTGTGGAGAGTGCTCTGCGATAGATACCGTTTTGCTGGCGGCCATTGATGACCCCGCGGACATGCTGAAGCGGAAATATGACCTGAAATGGATGGAACCTGAGTTTGCCATCAAGCCCAAAATAAGAGAGGGGCGAGGCACAGCGCGCATACAGTTCGTCATCAACCGCTATGACATACGTCCCCAACTGGGCAACAACCGCGCCGAGCTGGACACGATGCTGGCACGTTTACGCCCTGTGGTCAATGACTCTTTGGCGGAATTGACTTCCGTAAAGATATACGGTCTGGCCTCCGCTGATGGTTCTTTGAGCTTCAACACGCCTCTGGCACGCAATCGTGCCAACGCCGCGAAGAAATGGCTTTGTGACCAACTCCGTCTGACGGCGGCCCAAAGACAAGTGTTCACTACGGGTTCACGCCCGGAAGGCTGGGAGCCGGTAGTGCAGGCCATGCGAGTGGCGGGCGACAAGGACTCTGTCAAGGTGAGAGCCATCCTCGACAAATACGCGGGCCGGAATGATGACGTGGCCGAGAAATATATCCGCCGACTGGACTGCTGGCCCACCATACGCGCGAAATACCTGCAAAAAGACCGCAAGGTGGATTACGTCTATACCTACCGCGTCAAGAACTTTACCACCGATGAGGAACTTTTGCGCATGTACGAAACCCGGCCCGACGCGTTCAGCGAGATAGAACTGCTGCGCGTGGCTACCCTTAAGAACACCCCGCAAGAGAAACAAGAGGTATATCGCACCACGCTCCATTACTTCCCGCAGTCGGTTCCCGCGGCCAACAACCTGGCCATTCTCCTGCTGAGAGAGCAAAAAGCGGATGAGGCCGAGCGTGTACTGAAGGAGGCGGAAGCCTATACACCCGAGGCACTCAACACCTTGGCCGCCGCCTACGCCTATCAAAACAAATATGAGGAAGCCGCCAAGTTGCTCTCACGCATAGAGCGCGACGAGGACATCGAGGGACGATATAATCTAGGCTTGATAAAAGCTTGCCAACATCAATATGAGGAGGCTTACCAACTGCTGACACCTTATCAAGACGTGGCGACGGCCATCGTGGCTCTTTGCCTCAACCGCAACGGCGAGGCAGAAGCCATCATGAATGGTTCTGCCGCCAAAGACCTATCGCCCTTGGCTTGTTATGTGAGGGCGCAAGTTGCCGCAAGGCAGGGAAAGGCCGACCAGATGTTCAACGCCCTGACGGGTGCCCTGGAGGATTCTTGGTTCCGCCAGCGAGCCTTGGAAAACTATGACTTCACTCCCTATCATGAAGACGAGCGGTGGGCGGAAGTGAAAAAACAATAAACCATAAACTTACGAAACAATGAAGATAAACAGCGTCATACGCCCCTTGCTGTTCACCTTGACGACACTGACAACGGTCACTTCCTGCGGCATACGCGAGGACTTGCCCCCCTGCCCGCCGCTGAGCGTCATGATCGGTATCAAGGACAAGAACTATTCAAATATCGACGATGTGGAAAAAAATACCGGTCTCGACCACAGGGTTGACGAGAACCAATCTTTCCGCTCATACATACAGAAACTGTATTATTCGCTGACAAACGTCGAGACCAACGAAGTTGTCTTCACGCGGCACCTGCATGAAGTGCAAGGCGACAACCAACTCGCCACCGCCTACATACCTGAAGACCTGCCCTTCGGGACATACGCTATTACCGTATGGGGAAACATTGACAACGAGACGCCGGTGCAAGACAACGGACGGTACTACACCATGCACACCAACGAGGTGGAAGGGTACGACGTCTACATGACTAACGACACGCTGACTTACGACTACGAAAACGCAAACTACACCGTAGAACTCAAGCGCGTGAAAGGCAAGCTGATAGTGCAGGGAGTCGACCTTCCACCCGAAATAAGATGGTCGCGCAAGGAAATAACACACCTCAGCATGTACGCAGGACGGCACGGACTATACGCTGGAAGCGGAGACGTGGTTGACGTCACAACGTGGGGCGAGGAACCTGAAATAGTCACCAACACAGTACTCGCGCCAACAGCCGACGGCGAGCAGTCAACGGTAAAGTTCGACCTGTACGACAACGAAGCCATGACCGACCCGCGCATGTCTACCGGCAATATTGGAATCAACATCGACCGCAACCGCATCGAGGTGGTAAGAATAAAGTATGACGAGGAAGCCGACAAGCTGAAAGTGTACCTCCTTGTAAACGCTGGGTGGGAGCAGGTGCACGAACTCGATATAGAAAAGTAAACATTAAACATAAAGTAAATATTTATTGTCCAATTAAAACGACAAAAACATGAAGAAAAATTATTTTGCAATGGCCATTCTGGCCTGTGGACTGCTGACATTCTCGGCATGTTCTAACGACGACGCCTTCAACGAAGACGAGACAAATGTAACTGCAGGTGAAACCCGCAACGTGGAACTGACTTTCAACTTCTCTGTAAACAGCGGCGAACAGACACGCGGCGGACGCCCCCTCTACAGTTCTGAAGCATTGCAGCAGGTTAACGAAATGAAGGTTTACGTATTTAAAGCGTCTGGCGACAACTATGTTTATTCGGAAGAAATAACCGATGATGGCAACTTCGGCTTCAACAACATCACTGCAGTTGGAACAGAGAGCCACTCTTACACCCTGACTGATAAACTCGCTGACGGTACATACAAGTTCCTCGCAGTGGGCTACGAAGAAGATTATGGTGACACCTTCGAGGAGTTGACCATGACACCAAATACGACAAAACTATCTGAGTTACTGCTCAAACTCAAAGAGGGACAAAATGCCGACGAGGTGTTCTCTGGCGTAAGTGAAGATGTTACCGTAAGCGCAACTTCTACATCTTTCAATGTTGGCGTAGGGCTTAACCGCGTTGTTGCCGGTATACTCGGTTACTTCAAGAACGTGCCTTATGAGATTGAAAACGGAGGTAAAATGGTACAGGTTAAGCACGTGCTCGTAAACGTTGTTAAAAAAGGCACAAGCGCAAAACTTGCAGACCGCACGGCAAACGAAGTCGAAGACAAATACACTATCATCGACATTGACATGACCGGCTATAAAAAAGACGGAAACAACAACTGGTACCATGTAGACGCCCAGTCAGGCGGCGCTGTAGCAACAGTTGCAAACTCTGTACTGAAGGGCGCATACTCTTTGCCTATCGCAGCCGTAACAGACAACAGCACGCTGGAAGTTGTACTGACAGGCGAAAGCACAAGCACTGTGCTTAAGACATTCACTGTAAAGGATGGAGAAGACACAGACTTTGCCATCAATGCAAACCACTTCTACAGCCTCGGACAGAAGAAGACTGACGACGGTACAAATGGTGGAACCCCTGACCCAGGCACTGATGGCGATGACGATAAGCCTATCGACCTTTCCAAGGACCAGATAATCACCATCACCGTAAACGCTAATTGGGACACCATCCACAACCTTACGATAGAATAATTAGGACAAATAAAGACAGACGTGCGGAGAGGCGCCTTGCGCGCCTCCGCGCGTCCGTCTTGAAAAAAAGCACACAGGCGCAGGCATTTACGCCACCATCCAACTGCGAACACGGCTACAGCCGCGGCAAACCTTGCATCAGACGATCTACAGACACCATAATCCAGATGAACAATAAAATGAAAATGGGAAAAACCACTTGCATGAAGCAGATATACCACATATTGTGCCTCCTCGCACTTGCCACACTGGGCGCCTGCCAAACAGGCGACGACACGAACGGGCAAGAGGAGAACGGACAGATAACCATAAAGTTCACAGCCGAGCCGCTGACACGCACTACGCTCGCAAGCTCTGACAATGTACAACATGTGAAATATGTGCAGGTTTATGTGTTTGATGGCACCGACCCCTCAGCCGTTTGCGTGGCAAGCGAGAACGTGGGCTGGAAGCAACTGCAACCGGGCGGCACCGTAACACAGTATTACACGCTGAAGCAAAAACTTGACGACGGCAAGACTTACACAATATTAGCCGTAGGGCTCGACAACGACAACAGCGACAACGACAACAGCGAGCAGGAAGGTTCAGGATACGCCTACGGACTGCCCGAGGCAATAAAGGTGAAGAGCGAAACCGAGGAAGGCACCACCCTGGGCGATGCAAAAGCGACACTCGCCGAAGGCCGCAAAGCCGCCGACATGAACAAGGCCGAGCTTTTTGCAGGTTCCAACACGGTGACCGTGCAACCCGGAACCAACCGCATAACCGAAATAACACTCAAGCGCCGCGTGGCAGGCGTGATGGCATATTTTACGAATATTCCATCGGATGTTGAAAGAATACAACTCAAACTATACGATAATCAATATAAGGACGTGCCGCTGATAGCACAGACAAGCAACGACTACGGCACTGTACAGGCCGACCGCTCGACCGTGCTGCTCGATATCGAAGTCAACCAGGACATACTGGAACAAGAAGTGGTCTATGCTTCAGACGGAACAGTGGTAGGCACGAAACTGCCCGGCACGGTGCTCCAGGGGGCATACATGCTGCCCATGCCCGCACCGGAAAATGGATACACACTGACGTTGGTGCAAATCAAAAAAAGCGGAGAAACCCAAACCCAGCAAGAAAACAAGCTGGTGCTGAGTAGCCCTGCATCAGGAAGCACTGGCATAAAAAACTTCCCGATAGAGGCAAACGTTTTTTACACCATAGGCCGTAAGGATGCCGACCACGACGAGCCTTATCCTTTGGAAGACTTGTCCGACGGTGACTACATCTACGTGGACGGCAACTGGCAGGCCGACGTGGACATACCTATGTAACGCAAGACGGACAGTAAAAAATCGAAAAAAGCGAAGAATGAAACTTAACAAGTCTAAAGATAAACGGACTATGACCATATACGAAAACATAAGAAACAGTAAGGCGGCGGCATGTATCATAACCGCGCTGCTGATGACTGCAAGCTGCACACAAGACGACATGGCAACTGACGGCGGCGCCGGCTTGCTGGCACCCGACGAAACATCGGGAATATTCATCTCTGATACAGGCACCGGCACATCAGCAACACGGGCATTCGTAGAACCGAACGATGGAACAACCGGACCGCAAGTAGAAGGCATCTGCAGGGCTGATAAGATGGATGTGTATGTGTTTAAAGCCACATCTTTAGCTCTTCCTTTACCCGATGAAGCCAGTGAATTCAATTTTAGTGACAAATTTACTCCTGATGTCGAATATTATTCAAAAGACAGGTATGCAAAATGTACAAAAGAAATAGAGCATAAAAATTATAATTATTATACATTAATCATGAGTTCGGCACTGGCATATACAGATGCTGATAAAAACCTTTTCAATGTAAATTGGGAAAGTAAAAACCGTACAAACGTCCCACTTACCCTGCAAAAAGATAACGGAAAATACAAGACCCCTGAACTGTTTTACGGAATAGTCAAAGGGAAAGGAAAGGATATTAAAGATATGGACAAAATAAAAGATGGTTTTTATTGGGAAGGTTATAAAAACAATACCATCACGTTCTACGGCCGCATATTCCGCATCGTGAGCCAGCTGAACTTGCACATTACCGAGATACCGTCTGAAGCCATTAAAAGGATAGAACTCTACGGCGACAACTATCCTACGGAGATAATACTATACGGCACACACGGAGCATTCTACCCCGTGACAGCGGCAAACGCGACGGCAGGAGATGCACAGGCAGGCGACAATACAGACCTTGCACAGTCGGATAACTACGACGTATTGCTCGACTCAAAAGACATAACCGGCGGCACGGAAGAAATAACACTGTCGACATTCCTGCTGCCAAGCGAAAAGGGAATGCACCTGAAAATGCGTGTTTACTTCCACAACGACCCCGACCAGGGAAATGATGACGGCACAAACCCTGAATACAAGGACTACGACATTCGTCCTGACAAGAGCTACATGCTGGACGACGACGACGCGACATACACCGTAGCAAACGACCTGCACTATGATAACGATGCCTCATCGCCCGACTTGTACATATATGACAGCCGAAGAGGCAAACTCTGCTTCTACTCCTACTCCAACGTACGCGTCAACATGAGCGGCAAGCTGGAAGACATAGTCGGAGAAACCAGCACATCAGACATAGAAATAGAAGTGGAGCCTGGTTTTGAGAAAGTACACAAAATTCCATTAGGTAAAAATTGAAAAAATATATGACCAAGATGAAAAAACAACTGGCATACCTCCTCCTGGCGGCAACATCATTGTGCCTGTGGTCGTGCAGCAACGATGACGGCGAAGCGCCGCAACTTAAAGGCACGGAAACGCAGGTGCCCATAACCATAACCTTTGGCGGGGCATGGGACACTGACAACGCCACTTCACGCGTTGCACCTCCGGAACAAGGGGACGGCCTTGAAGGCAGCATTGACGAGATTGACGATATCAACCGTGTGCGCATAATAACTTTCCGCCGCAAGGACGCCTCAGTAACGGGAACGGCGAACGGCCAGTTTGTCTACGACCCGACAAACGACGTTGTTACAACCTGCGAGCAGAAAGACGGAGATGAGCGCAAGGAAGCACATGCACAGCTCGTCAAGGCATACGGCTATGAATACCGCGTTGTAGCCATAGCATATCCTAAGGCACAAGAAGAATGGTTTGACTTAAATACAAATTTGGACGGACTCACCTTCGATAAGTTTGAAATGACAATAAAAGGACAGGAACCAAGCGTCGCGGGAGTATTTGACAGCAATAAAATTAATGTCATGTTCACTCCCCATTTCTTCTACGGCTACTGCCATCTGGAAGGCAGCGACGAACCGATAATTAAATTTGGAGAAACCGAAGAAGAAAAAATCGCACCCTTGACCGGAATTCTCTACCGAGCTGTGGCTAAAGTGGAAGTGAAATTAACTGTCGAAAAGTATAATAATCATGATATCAAACATGCCGCATTGCTAATGAACAACGTGTATGCAAAGACAAGGATGTCGAGCTATGACGATTTCCTTTCACCTGAAAATCCGTACAAAGACAAAGACATAAATTATACCGTAGTGGACTATGAGGAATATGTACCAAAACCAAATGAGGATGAAACCGTGACCATGACCATGACAGTATATGTGCTGCCTACCAAAACAAAATTAGGATTGGCCATTTATTATACTTTCGGCATACCATATACAAAATATGGATGGTTCTCCGCTAAAGACATTTCTTTTGCCGACGGAGCCACAGGCGTCATCTCGCCCGACGTACACAGAGACGTATTCTATTTCCGCCGCAACCACAAGTACGTGATTAGCGGTACCACCAACGATGCAAATTTCGATAATTAACCCAACCGAAGGAAAAGATATGTTTATGAAACGCATTACAACATATTTCACGATGATACTTGCGCTTGCCTGCTGCTTACAGGCTGAAGCGCAAGACTCCGGCACCGACACAAAGCCGCTTGTCAAGGGCAAGGTGGTGTGGTCGCAGACAAAAAGCGGAGACGACGACGGAACTGGAACTGTCTACACCAAGTTTGACAACCGCCAGGCCTTTGCAGGCAAGGGCTATACTGTAAACAAGCTGATAAAGGTGGTAAGCGTAGGTTCGTGGATAAAAGACCTCAACAACCTGACCGACGAAAACCTGGACAACTATGCCACCTTCCCGCGCATTGTGGGAGCCGGTGTAACTACCAACCCCATTGTCAGCGTGCGCAGCACCGAACACTATTTCGACGAAGGCACTGAAGCCGGATTCTGCATGGTGGCCTCGTCGGGCGACAACGTACTTTCGCTTGATGTCATCAAGGCACTGTCAATCGGAGTCTACCGCGACGGCGAACTGCTGGAGACGCTTCCCGTTGAAACCGGACAATCAGCTTCAGGCATAGGCTTGTCGCTAATCAAGATTCCAGGTTCAGAAGACGCCTGCGCCTATCTTACGATAAAGCCTAACCATATATTCGACGAACTTTGCCTGATAAACGCCGGCGGCGTCAACCTTGACGTGGGCGGCTCTGTCAGGATAAAATACGCCTTTGCGGGCACCCCGAAAGAGACAAAGCTGATTAACGATGATATAACAAACCTTGGAAAAACGTCGGGACGCGACTTGAAACTTGAAGCCGAAGGATGGAACCCCGTCCTTTTGGGCATACCGTTCCCGATAGAAGACAGGAGTTTAAGCAAACTTACCGACAACGATGAGGAAAATTTTGTACCGCTCACCCCGATAGTCGCAATAGGCTACCAGGGCGGCGTAAAGCTGGTTGTGAAACCGACGTCAGACGACGGACAGGGCGAAGTGTTCAAGAGGGGTGACGAAGTAGGCTTCAAGTTCATCAACGCCAGCGCGGTAGATTTAGGTGTGGGAAGCACCATTACCATCTGCCTGCTCGACAAGAACGGCGACATGATAGACAAGCAGACAGTCTCTTCAGGCGTACTGTCCCTTGCCGTCGGTGAAGGAGGATATGCCATGGCGTCAATCGTGGCAGACCAGGACTTCTCGGGAGCCGAACTCCGCTTCTATACAGGCATTGCCGTCAAGTTGGGCACATTGGGCGTATGCTACGGCTTCGTGCGCGAGAAGCCCAACGTTAAGCACAACTGCGCCATCAACCCGACAATAAGCACCAATGTCTGCGAAGAGCAAACATCATACCAGTTGGAGGCAAACCACGACTTGTCAGTAAGCTGGAGCCTGGTAGACCAACCTAAGGGCGCCAATGCAAGCGTAACGCCCAGCGGCCAGGTCACCAACATGACCGAGCCGGGCAAATACGTGTTCGGAGCCACAAGCCTGAGCTGCCCCAACGACCCCAAATGCTATGAGGAAATAACGCTAAACGTGGGCGAAGGCCTGGGCAGCATAAACACTGAAGCGGGTGGCACGCCACTTGTAAATAAAGAAGGTGAAACGGGAAAGTACGAAACGTCTAAGCCGCATGAAACAAGCGGTTCGCTGGTTTCCGTGTCTGAACTGGAACATCCTGAGAACATCGTCAACGACAAAACTGACGACTACGCCGAATGCATCGGCGGCCTTGCCATTGCCAACAACCTGCACATAGCCGGAGTGAAGACAAAAGACGGCAGCCTGATTTTTGACGGAACAGGGAAGCAGGGCAAGCAGTTCAAGGCCGGCTTCGTGGTCGAATACACCACTACGGGACTTGACCTCAGCGCCCTGCAGTATTTCCAGATACGCTGCTACAACAAGGGAAAGAAGGTGTGCGAGGGCGTCATAACCGAAAGCAACACCGTTTCGGTAGGCCTTGCCGGAAGCAACCAGGTGCAGAAGGTGCGCTTCAGCGCCATATTCGACGCCTGCAACGACGACGGCACTCCCATACAGTTCGATGAAATAACCTTATGGAAGTCTGGCGTGCTAGACCTCAGCCTGTCTGTGATGCGTATTTACTATGCCTTCGTACAGGAAGACTACGACCCCACCACCGACGTTGTTGACAACCCGCTGGCGTGCGTGACCGACTACGTGTCAACCAACCGCACCAACGCCAGCATAAACGGCAACGGGTCACAGATGGCGGGCGCCGTGGCCGTTGGAGGCGTTATAGACAACCTGAGCTACTTTGTAGACGACGACCTCGAAACACCCATGAAAGTGGTAAACACGGTGGGCGTAGGCAAAGGCAGCATAATAGCCGTCAACATGGGACGCACACTTGACTTCCGCCACCAGCTTTGCATAGTGGTAGACGACAAGACTTATCTGGCAGGAGTAAACGTCGGCAACTGGCTGAAGGTTACCACATACATGAACGGCACGCCCACCGGCGACGAGTTTAACGAATGGAAGGTGCTTGGCGTCAACGCCATAGGCTACGGCGACAAGCGAATAATGGTGATGCAGCCAAAGAGCAACTATGACGAGGTGCGCCTCGAGATAGCCGGAATAGCCGGAGTGCTCGACTTCCAGAACTTCTTCGGTATGTTCCTACGCGGCGACATAGACAACGACGGCATACCTGACTGCACAGACCCTGAATCGTGCGATACCAAAATTGAAGGCATTGAAGCGACAGACGTATGCAAGGGCGACATCATAACCATCAAGGGCAAGGGGCAGCCGTTAACCGACTATTACATACAGCTGCCGGACCAGAACATAAACGAAAAATTCAAGACGGACCAGAAGGGCGATTTCGAAAAATCGTACCAGCTGAACAAGCCCGGACGCTACACCATGACATTCCGCGACGGCAGCGGCATCACAATGGGCAGCGCCACATACGTGGTACATCCGCTGGTGACCACATGGCGCAAGGACGCGGCCAGTACCGACTGGAACGCATGGAACAACTGGACGGCAGGTTCGCCTTACTGCTGCACAGACGCCGTAATACCGCAAGGGGCGCAGCGCTACCCCGTGCTTGACGGCACGGTAAGAACGGGCGACGAATACTGCGTGCAGGGCATACACTTCGAACCGGGAGCCGCCGTTGACCGCGTGTACAAGCTGAACTATGACAGTGCCTGGGTGGAAATGGACCTCGAGCCAAACCGCTACTACATGCTCGGCGCCCCGCTGAAGGACATGTACACCGGAGACATGTTCATACCTGAGAACGGCACGCCCATGCCGCCATACTTTACGGAACTTGACAACAACAACATGCCCGAAAACCGCTTCAGCCCGAGGATATACCAACGCCTGTGGGCACGCACCGCACCGGGTAAACTCTACGAAGGCGACAAAAGCATAGAAATAGGCAAGACACGCTGGTCGCACAACTTCAACAGCGTAGCCTTCAACTATTCTACAGGAGCAGGAACCGACGCCACAGGCACGTATAACAACGCCTTCTCGATGTGGGTAGACAATGAAGACCTGCCCGACACTACTACGTTCCGCTTCCGCTTCCCCAAGATGCACACAAAGTATAACTATTACGAGGATTTCGGACAGACAAATACCGGCATATCTGAAACCGGCATATCTGAAAATGTCAGCCGCGACCACGGGCCTTACCGCTTTGTCTACGAGCAGGCCGGAAACGGCAACAAGGACTTCACCTACGTACGCAAGCAGCCCGGAACCAATGGTGAAATTGTCGATAATAGATCCGAACGCACCGTCTACCTGAACGCCAAGGACTACACGGCACACCTCAACGTGGAAAAGGCGGCCACAGACGGCAAGGAGGCTTGCTTTGCAGCGGCAAACCCATTCATGAGCCGCATAGACGTAGCGAAGTTCCTCGAAGTTAACAGAACGAAGGTCGCATCTGTAGGATTCTACGACGGCAACATCATATCAACGGTATCGCTTGGCAACGACGGCAGCCTTGTAAGCAATCAAAGCGGCGTGGAGACGATAGAGCCCATGCAGGGCTTCTTCGTTACGGCCAAGGACGCAAGCGCGACGGCCCTCGATGTTAAATTCAGCGCAAGCATGATGTCGCCCGACGTGGCCGAGACTGGCTCAGGGGCTGAAGCTGGAGATGACACACAACAGGCCTCGCAGCCTGCAAGCCTGCTGCGCATGACGGTAAGCCGCCGGGGCGACAAAGTGTCGACAGTGATCACTGAGACGGAAGGCGCCAGGGCAAGGACAATAATAGAAAACGAGGCAAGCCCCAAGGTGGCCGTGTTCACAGTGGCCGACGGCAGCGCTTACGACATCTGCCCGGCCTACGGACGCGCATACATACCCGTGGGCATACTGACGTCAGGAACCGACACGCTTACACTGAGCTTCGAAGCCCAAGGCCGTACCGAACTTGACAACTACGAATTGTACGACAACGTTACTTATACCGCATATCCGCTCGATGCCCAACTGACATTCAGCGGCATGGGGTCGAGCATAGGACGCTTCGCCATACGTGACCGCAGGCAGTCGCCAAGCCTCGAAGAAGACGGCGACGAAGGCATCTATATAGCCGTACAAGACGGACGGGCCATAATACGCTCGGCAAGGCCTGACATAATAAAGGCAGAAACATATACTGCCGGAGGCGTAAAGACAGGCGAATACACATCAAAAGGTACCGTTGAAGCCGTTATTGGAATCAATAAAGGGATCAACATAGTAAAAGTAACGCTTGAAAACGGAGAAACAAAAACGTTTAAAGTGATGTAAGCATCACACGCAACGGCTTGCCGGCATGCCCCGGCAAGAGGACTACAGCCTCTGCAACACACTCTACATGGAAACCGAAACGGCGCTACATGTGAAGGCGTTGCAGAGGCTTTTCCATGCACCTGTAAAATAGGCCTAAGACGGCGACGGCAAAAGCGTGTTGCAAAAGGATGCCAAACACATTGCGGAATGGCACAATCCGTATGCCGTCTTGATGTCCGGGTATTCCTCAAACAGTATCGCGGCCCTTTGCTTCTGCCTGTCTGTCCATTTGTCGGCGGACTTGAACAACAGGTAGCGTGAGCGTATAAGCAGTTCCTTACGGGTGTCGCCATTGGGGAATCTGTACGGAGTATACTCCTTGCCCACAATACGGAAATAACCAAATACGGAAACATAATGATAAAGAGGTTGCAACCAACACGGCTACAACCTCTTAATCATTATGTCAAATCAATCGAAGTTTATATTTATCTAACCAATGTCCCGTCTTCCTGTATAAGGAGTCTCACATCCGGCTTTGCCGGCATTTCAAGGTCAATGTCAAAATAGTTCAACGTCGGCGTCTCTATCCAGTCGGCATCATCGACAACATAGCCTGCATAGTTGGTGTTGATATAGTTCTGCACCGGCTCTGGGAATGATCCTCTGAAATTTGTTTCAGTACCTATCCACGTACCGTCAGTCTCATACCATGCCTCAGCTTCTTGTCCGTTGATCACGAATTCTGCCTTTATCTTGCCGCGTTCCTTTTCCCAATGTACCATTGTGTTAGGATATTGGGCATTGAACGCCTCCATCACTTTAGCCGGAACATCATTCGGACCGAAATTGTCATCATCGTCACTACAACTTACCATCGCAAATGCTGCCATAAGCACAGCCATAAAATACATTTTCCACTTCATTTGTCAGCCTCCTGCTTTTAGTTGTCAATATCTATAACCTGGAACTTCTTATTGAATGTTATCTCTATTCCATTGCTCAGTTTCACATCGTACTCACTGCGGTCCCTTTCAATTTCGAGGATCTTGGTTCCCGGATAATTTTTCTTAGCATAGTTGCTGATAGCGGACGGGATGAGACGGGCAGGAACCTGGGAATACTTACACTTCAGTTCGGTCCAGTTGCCACTACGGTCGAACTCCACCTTGTCACCATTGGTGAAGATGATGTCATAGCTTGTGTCGAATATTCCCGACTCCATCTTTGCCAACGCAATCTTCATCTTAGAGAAATCTTTCTTCAGAATCTGCTGGGCGGTTTGTGGAAGCTTCGACACTTCTATCGGCTTGTCGTTTGCAGCAACTGCGTTTACACTCATTACGAACAGGCAGAACAATGCTGCGATGCTGGCTTTCAAAAATCTCTTCATTTTCATTTCTTTTTTATGGTTATTATTCTTATTGTTTTTGCTTACGCTGTCCGACAGGTTGCTCAGGTTATTTCTCTGTCTGCCACCTCTCTGACTTTCGTATTGCAAAGTTGCAATGCAATTCTGAAATGAATCTGAAAAAACGGTCAGGATCTCCAAGATTAACATCTATTAAGTATAAAACCCTCCAGACCGCATTTTCTCTGCCGTCTGAAGGGTTATCGGGAGAGTTATCATACCTTACCCTCGGTTACCTCGAAAGTGTGCATACCATTCTCATAGCGATAGTCTATATTGAAAGAATAAAGGTTGCACACGGCACTCACCAACGACAGGCCGATACCCGTAGAACTTTTCTTGCCGCTCGTGTGATAGAAACGCGTGAATATCTTTGTTTTGTCCAGTGGTCCGTCCCCGCCCGTATTTGCCACACTCATGCCGTGACGACCAATATTCACCACCACACGTCCGCCATCCTCATTGTGTACAAACGCGTTTTTCAGCAGATTGCCCACTAGCGTTGACGCCAACATAGGATTCATCTTCACGTGCCAGTGCTCAGATTTTCCCATGCTTACCTCTATGCTCCTCGTACCCGACACATTCTTCATATCGTCGAGCAGACGCTTGGTCATCATGTCAACATCCACCGTTTCCACTTCGGTAAACTGTCCGTTCTCAATCTTACAGAGCAACAGCAGCGACTTATTGAGTCTAGACAGCGAGCCGAGCGTGCCGAGTATCTTCACCAACTCACCCATCTGCTGCTCCGTAAGGTTGCCGTCGTCAAGCAACATCTCGATGCGGTTCTGACACACAGCCAATGGCGTCTGCATCTCATGCGAGGCATTGCCTATGAACATCTTCTGCTGCTCGTACTGCTCCTCACTACGTTTCATCGAGCGCACCACGGCTTCATTGAGCTTGCTGAACTCCGTCACGTAGGTGGGATTGTCCAACTCACGGTTCTCGCGCCCCAGCCGATAGTCGTCAACCCATTTCAACAATACCGCCAGCGGACGCATACTGCGCTTCACGGCTATAAGATTGAGCAACACGAAACCAAGCAGGATGGCAACATAAAGGAACAGAAGCCAATAGAAGATGGCTGTCTTTAGGTCGGCCTTGTCGATGGCAGGAACAGACACTTCAACCTCAAAAAAACGACCATCGCCCGTCGTATATATATAACTGATGACGCGGGCAGGTTCAAACTCGCGCTTGTCACGTATATATACCGCGCGGTCCTCATAACGCACATGATCGTGCGTAGCAGCATAATTGGCCGACACCTCATGAAGATAATACTGATTGTTCGAACCGCTCGAAGCAGTAGGCAGAGGCTCTCCCGCCAATGCACGGCGTATGACGAGCTCCGCATAGTCTTCCAGCGAATCGTCCACCTCATCGTTTATCTCGTCTATGATGGCAAAATAGAAGAACACCGACCAGAAGGCCAGCACCACTGCTGCGATCGCTGACAGACGCAACGATATATAGTTAATGAGTTTCATATCTCCACAAGTTTATAACCGAATCCATAAACCGTTTTTATCTCAATGCCCGCACCTGCTGCCTTGAGTCGCTTGCGCAGGTTTTTCATCTGCGCATAAACGAAATCGAAGTTGTCCACAACATCTATATAGTCGCCCCATACAGCTTCGGCCAGCATCTGTTTTTCAATGAGTCGGCCAGGACGGTTCATGAAATAGGTCAATATGTCGTACTCCTTACGGCCAAGCTCAAGCGGCTTTCCGTCTACCTCCACCCTGAAACTGTCAGTATGTACACACACATTTGCCATTCTCATAACACTATCACCGCCGTTACGGCTACGCCTTATCACACTCTTCAACCGTGCGTGAAGCTCTGCCAGATGGAACGGCTTGGCAAGATAGTCGTCTGCCCCAAGATCAAGTCCTTTAACCTTATCTTCTATCGAATCCTTCGCCGAGAGTATGATGACATTACACTTGCGGCCATGTGCCGACAGATCACGCAGTATATCCAAGCCGCTACCGTCGGGCAGCATGATGTCGAGCAGCAGGCAGTCGTATTCATAAACGAACACCTTCATGCGTGCAGCGGCACAGTCGGCAGCTGTCTCCACCACATAACGTTCCTTTTCCAACGACCTGACTATAATCTCACGCAGGTCGGCATCATCCTCTATAACCAATATTTTCATTGTTTCCTTTGTTTGTCATTAAGTTTAGGGTAGTACGGCACTCTCAGCCGGCATCCGTACTCACTTGCAACACATACCCTCCAATAGGACATGCCACCTCACAAAGATACGTCAAACACATGACTTCACACGATATCGATAACAAATATTAAATTAAAATCTAAAGGAAATTAGCATTGAAATGCTGAAGCTTGTATCCGAAGCCCAACTGGGTATTGGTTTCAATCAATTAGAGAGAGCGGAGTCAGCATTAGATAGTCTGCTGCAATTCCATCAATCAGAACGGCTCACCCGATAAATACAGGGGAGATATGTTGCTCAGATGAA
>ULSH01067311.1_pt1 | contig 17575 bp, 13 predicted proteins | sample 1956151 | NCBI WGS metagenome assembly ULSH01 (sample SAMEA4835702, study PRJEB28245) | human gut metagenome | biome: gut microbiome; material: fecal sample | place: Denmark | collected 2008 | reverse complement strand
CGCAAACGCCGCAGTCCAAACACCTGAGGAAAGGGGAAAGTTGCATTAAAATACAAGTAGAATATAAGGCTACAAACATAAAAAATATTAAGGAACAAAAATGAGATTTGAAGTTATTCACGAAGACAAAAAGACCGGCGCGAGAGTGGGAAAACTCTACACCGATCACGGCGTTATAGACACTCCGTGTTTTATGCCTGTCGGCACAAAAGCGACGGTGAAGGGGCTTGCTCCCGAAGAAGTGCATGCAACGGGCGCGCAAATTCTGTTGTCCAACACCTATCACTTGTATTTGCGCCCGGGACACGAGCTTATCGAAAAAGCGGGCGGCTTGCACAAGTTTATGAACTGGGACGGCGCAATCTTGACGGACAGCGGCGGCTTTCAGGTTTTCTCGCTTTCGTCACTGAGAAAAATCACGGATGACGGCGCGGAATTCAACAGCTTTATTGACGGCAGCAAGCACTTTTTCTCGCCCGAAAAATCCATGGAAGTGCAAAAGGCTTTGGGCAGTGACATAGTCATGGCTTTTGATGAGTGCACGCCACCCGATATCACGCATGAAAAGGCTCGCGACGCAATGGAGCGCACGCTGAAATGGCTGGATAGATGCTCGAAAGTGCAGCTGAAACCGCATCAAACGCTCTTTCCGATAATTCAAGGCAATATGTATGCCGATTTGAGAATCGAGAGTGCAAAACGCACCGTTCCGTACGCAAAATGCGGCGTGGCGATCGGCGGTTTGAGCGTTGGCGAAACGGCAGAGAAAATGTACGAAATGCTTGACGTGCTTTATCCGTATTTGCCAAAAGATCAACCGCACTATCTCATGGGCGTGGGCACGGCGGATTATATCGTGGAAGGCGTTGCGCGCGGCATAGACATGTTCGACTGCGTGTTGCCCACACGTATCGCTCGCAACGGCACGGCGATGGTCAAAGAAGGCTTTATGACCATTCGCAACGCTCCGTATGCCGAAGATTTCACGCCGATAGATCCCGATTGCGATTGCTATGCGTGCAAAAACTACACAAGAGCATACATTCGCCACCTTATCAAGAGCGACGAGATCATGGGCGGACGTCTTTTGTCAATCCACAACATCCGTTTTCTCGAAAGGCTTGCCGCCGACATTCGCCAAGCGATCATGGAAGACCGCTATGACGAGTTCCGCAAAGAGTTTATGGCGCAGTACATCGGCTAAGCAGGGCGCGGCATAGACAAAAATCGCGCGAAATCGGCATAATTTGCTCATTTTGCGCACGATTATTATATTAAAACGCTTTAATAATCGGACAAAAACATTAAAATGTGTTGCAAATCTTCACGACATCGTGTATGATTTAACAAGAAAAATCTAATTCGCTTATGGCGAAACAAGGAGATATTATGTTCAACATTCTTCAAATATTGGCAGAAAGCGGCGCAGGTGCAGGTACAACCACGCAATCCAAAATTCCGAGCTGGGTTATGTACGTCGTCATCGGCGTTGTTCTCGTTCTCATGATTGTTTTGACGATCATTCCTCAAAAGAAACGTCAAAAAGAGCAACAAAACATGATGAACAGCCTTTGCGTCGGCACGAAACTCATGACCGTCGGCGGCATGGTCGGCAAGATCACGCAAGTCAACTCTGACAACACTCTCATCATCAACGTCGGCACGGACGCGAACCCCACTCTCATTGTCATCGACAAGAAAGCAGTCGGCTATGTTCTTGAAAAAGTAGCAGCACCCGTTGAAGCGGCACCTGCAGAAGAACCTGCTCAAGAAGAAGCTCCCCAAGCGGAAGCACCCGCTTGCGACAGCAACTGCGACGAGTGCAAAGACAAAGACGCTTGCGACAAAGCCGTGAGCGGTGAAGTGGAAGAAGACAAATAATTTTCACGCAAACAATAAAAAATGTTCGGTTTGATAATTCAAACCGAACTTTTTTGTTATAGAGACGGAATTTCGAGCTGCAAGGCGGCGAGCTTTTGAGCGCCGAACTCGACGATTAGTACAAGCGACTGCGCCGTATTGTTGGCTACTGCCTGGCGCACAAAGCGTAGTGGCATAACGAGTGAACGATACATATCTATGTGAGTGCCGAGTTCCCCTTCTGCGAGCGATGTTTTGTTAAATAGAGAAAGCAATCCGTTCGAGCAGTAGGGGAAAGCCCAAAGGGAAGGGGTAATGTTGCATTAAAATACTCGACAAGTACCGGTTGTAGGGGAAGAAAATCGCGCGCAAAATGGCGCGATTATTCTTTTTTTGACTTTACGTTGACGGCGACAATCCCCGACAGCGCGCCTGTCAAGGGCAGAGTGACAAGGTCTATCCAGCTGAATTTCACGTCCTTGAACCCCGTGAGCGCGGCAAAGACAAGAAAGGTGAAGAGCATGTACAAAAGCCCTGCGATCGCGCCTTTGACAAGTCCGTTTTGCGTGTTTTTGAAACTTATCAGCGCGCCGACAAACACCGAGATTATCTTGATTGCGATGTTGACGGGCAAAATGACTTTGCTCGGTACGGACGCAAAGCGCACGATGATTGCAAATATCAGCACCGCGCCAAGCGAAATCAGGGTGGAGAACAACACGGTTTTTAGCACGTCCGAGACGTCGAGTTTGATATTTTTGGTTTTTTCCATACCACAAATTATGACTTTCAAGCCGCGTATATGCCCGATTTGCAAAAAAAATCGCGATATTTAGTGTTAAATTTGATTTTATAACTCTCTATTTTCTTGACTAATATTATCATTGTAGTTATAATATTTATGTTTTACTATATGGAGGAATAATCCTGTGAACAAAAAGAAGTCAATAGTCGTCTTGTGCATAGTGAGTGTCTTCATAATCCTTATGGCAGTATTTGCGGTCGTGTCATTCCCGATCGCGGGTACGGTCTACGATTATACAGGCTATGCCAAGACAATCAAACTAGGTTTGGATATGTCAGGCGGCGTATCCGCCGTGTTCAAAGTCGTCCCCGACGAATATGAGAATCTCGACAATCGTATCAGCGGAACGATCAGCTCTTTGCAGAGCTTGCTCGTGTCCAAGGGATACACCGAAGCGACCGTGACCAAAGGCACGACCAGCGACGGTCTCACCACCATCCGTGTTGAAATCCCCGACGTTGACGAGCCCGAACGCGTTCTCGAACTTGTCGGTCGTCCCGCATCGCTCTACTTCACGCTTGAAGATCTCGGCAACGAAGCCACCACTGCAAAGCTTGAAGAGAAGGCATTCCTCAGCGGACGCGCTCACCTTGAAACGGCATACGTCACAACCGACAGCAACGGCAACTACGCAATCGGCTTGAAGTTCAACTCCGAAGGCACGAAGAAATTTGCAGAAGTCACGGCGGCAAACGTCAACAAATCCACGTACATCTACGTGGGTGGCACAAAGATCATGGCTCCGAAGATCAATTCGGCAATCAGCGACGGCTCTGCAATCATCACGGGCAACTACACCTACGCTCAAGCGTACGAATATGCAACCAAGTTGCAATCGGGCACTTTCGGTGTGACGCTTCAAATCTCCGAAGTGAGAAACATCTCCGCAACGCTCGGTGAAAACTCGATCCGTATCGCTCTCATTGCAGGCGTCATCGGCATCGCGCTCATCTTTGTGTTTATGGGCATTGCATATCGCGGACTCGGCATCGCGGCAGACCTTGCTCTTTGCGTGTACATCGTGCTTTTGCTCTGGTTCTGCGCAGTGCTCCCGTGGGTGCAACTCACCTTGCCGGGCATCGCAGGTATCTTGCTCTCAATCGGTATGGCTGTCGACGCAAACGTCGTCATCTTCGAAAGAGTGAAGGACGAATACAAACATTCTTCAAAGCCAATCCCCACCGCAATCAAGACCGGTTTCAAACGTTCGGCGGGCGCAATCATCGACGGCAACGTCACAACGCTCATAGGCGCAATCGTGCTTTGGGTGCTCGGATCTGCGTCAATCGTCGGCTTTGCGGTCACGTTGTTTATCGGTATCGTGCTTTCGATGTTCACGTCGCTTGTCGTGACAAGACTCATCTTGAAAGCGTTTATGCCGCTCAACAGCACCGGTGAAAAATTCTACGGTCTCAAACGCGAGGTCGAAGAAACTCAACAAGAAGACAAGAGCGTTGACGCGACTCTTGCAAAGGAGGCGTAATCATGAAACAAAACAAGTTCCGCAATCTTTGCAAAAAGTACAGCGTTTGCGACAATGCAAAATTCGTTGGAATTTTGCCGGCGATTATTCTCATCACCACAATCGTGCTCATTGTTGTTCTCGGCTTGCAATACGGCAGTTTCTCTGACGGCGTGGGCATCGGTATCGACTTTGAAGGCGGTACGATTTTGACGGTTACGCTCGGTCAAGACGCTCTCGATCACTATGACGCAAACCGTGAAAAAATCACCAACGTCATCCAAGATGTCGAATACAATGGTCAAAAAGTCGTTGTGAGCTACTCGCAATTGCAAGAGGCAAACGACAAGAGCAAGACCGCAATCGTTTTTAGATACAAGAACGTCCACAAAGACGACGCAAGCATCAACGCAATGAACGAGGCAATCAGAAAAGCCGTTGACGAAGCGTATCCCGAATTTGCGCTGTCAAACAACATCTCGTTTGAGTCTATCGGCGCAACGGCGGCAAGCGACTTGCTCTCCAAGGCAGGCATCGCGCTCGCGGTTTCTCTTGCTCTCATCCTTGTGTACATCATGATCAGATTTACGTTCACGAGTGCGTGCGCTGCAATCATCGCTCTCATTCACGACGTTGTCATCATGTTTGCGCTCACGGTTATTTGCAGAGTTCAAATCAACAGCTCTTACGTTGCTGCGATGATCACGATCGTTGCATACTCGATCAACAACACCATCATCATCTTCGACCGTTGCCGTGAAATGATCAAACCGCTCAAAGGTCAAAAGAACATCGACTATAAGGGCATAGGCGATCAAGCGGTTCGCTCGTCCGTCACTCGTACGGTGTACTCCACCGGCACGACGATGGTCACCATCATACTCCTTGCAATTCTCGGCAGCGACACCATTCGCGAGTTCTGCGTGCCTATCATCCTCGGCTTGCTTGCAGGTTTGTACTCGGCTCTGTTCATCGCAACTCCGCTTTGGGCAAGTATGAGTATCTCCTTTGACAAGACCAAAGAGAAGTATGCAAAACGCCACGAAGTTTCCTACGACAAGAAGGACGACGACGAAATCGTCGGCACTGTCGCAGACGCGGATGTGACCGCTCCCACGCAAGTGAAGACTGCAGGTCAACCGCAACAAAAGAAGAAGGCAAACAACACCGTTTATAAGTATTCAAAGAAGAATACGACCTTCAAAAAGAAGAAATAAACGAAACAAATTCAACGTTTGCGCCCTCACAAAACGTGAGGGCGTCGTTTTATAAAGGTTATGAAGTATATCGTCAAAACACAAAGATTTCCGCTGACAAGTCAGCAAGACGCATTGTGCAAGCGTCTCGGCATCTCCCGAGACTTTTTGCGCTTGCTTTTGGGACGCGGAATGAAAGAAGACGAGCTTCACGACTTCTTGCATCCGTCACTTAAAAAAATGTCGTCCCCCTTTGTGTACGACGGAATGAAAGAAGCGGCGGAGCGAATACGCCTTGCCATACAGCGCAAGGAAAAAGTGCTCATCTACGGCGACTACGACTGCGACGGCATTTGCGCAATATCCACGCTCATGCTGTATTTGAAGGACAAGCTCGACGTGTTCTATTTCATCCCCGACCGCAACAAAGACGGCTACGGCATCAGCATAGACGCGCTTGAAAAGATATTGTCCAAACACTCGCCCACGCTTGTCATAACGGTGGACACGGGCATTACTGCCGTTGACGAGATAGAATATCTCAAAAGCCGCGGCATAGACACCATAGTCACCGACCACCACGAGCCGCAAGAGCGAATCCCCGATTGTATCGTGGTCGATCCCAAAGTGGCAAGAAAAGGCTTTTATGACTTGTGCGGCGCAGGCGTTGCGCTCAAACTCGTGGAAGCTCTCGGCGGCAGAGAAGAGGCTTGCAAGTATCTTGACGTTGTCGCAATCGCCACGATCGCGGACGTCGTGCCGCTCAAAGACGACAACAGAATCATCGCATATTACGGCTTGAAACAAATCACCACTTCGCCGAGAAAGGGCGTGAAAATGTTGCTCGATCAAGACAAGATTTCCGCTCAGGACGTTATGTTCCGCCTTGCTCCGAGAATGAACGCGGCAGGCAGACTGAACTCTGCGATGAAAGTGGTGGGCTTGTTCCTTGAAAGCGACTATTTTCTTTTGCGCACGCTCACCGAAGAACTTGCAAGAGACAACTCGCAACGTCAGGATTTGTGCGAAAAAGCGGTTGCCGAAGCCAAGAATATGCTCAAAGGCGCGGACTTTGAAAACATGGGCATAATCGCTCTTTACAGCGACAGTTGGGAGCCGGGTATACTCGGTATCGCGTGCGCGCGACTTGTGGAAGAATTCAAGCGTCCCACCGTGCTGTTTGCCAAAAACGGCGACGAATTGCGCGGCTCGGCTCGCTCCGTGCCGTCCGTCAACATCTTCGAGCTGTTTTCAAGCCTGTCAAACTATTTCACGGGGTTTGGCGGACACGCTCAGGCGGCAGGCGTGAGTATGTCGGTTGATCAATTCGACTCGTTTGTCAAGGCAGCCAACGACAAGCTCATGACAGAGCATACCTATGACGATTTCACGCACGAGATCGTGTGCGAGATGGAATTGCCCATTGACACCGACTTTTTGCGTTTTGCCAAGGAGCTTGAGCTATTAGAGCCGACGGGGTATCAAAACCCCAAGCCGACTTTCCTTCTCAAAGGCGAGGGATTGCGCTTTGAGCGTATAGGCTTTTCACAGCACGTCAAATATATCGGCAAGCATATAGACCTTATGGGCTTTTCCAAGTTTGCGCCCTGCCTTACGGCAAAGACGGGCAGAGTGGACTTTGAAGTGTCGCTTGGCGTCAACGTGTTTCAAAACAGAGAAACCGCACAAGGAATCATACAGACTTTGCAGTTTGAAAACGTGTGCGTGACAAAGGAAGAAAGCAACCTTATGAACTTGCATCATCTTCTCAAAGAAGGAGACGCAAATTTGCAAAAAACGGACTTAAACACCGTCAAAGAGTGGCTTAAACATCCGTTTGGGACAGTTATCACGTGTTTCTCTAAGTCCGATTATGAAAGACTTTGCGATGAGCTTGACGAGATAAAACGCTTGCCCGTGTTGCTTGCGACACCGCGTTGTCTAAACCCCGAAAACTGTGTCGTTGTGTGCCCTGCAGAGAGCTTTGACTTCTCATTCTACACGAGAGTGGTGGTCAGCGGACATCCGCTTTCGAGCGGTTATCTCGCATATTTGAAGGGCGTGTCCAACGAGTGCTATGCGCTTGGCGATTGCTCTTGTGAAAGACTTGCCGCAAGTGACGACACGCTCCGTCACATTTACAAAGAGATTGTCAATCTTGCATCTCGCACGACAAAGATGGGCAGCCCGCACAAGATGTACGTTGCGCTTTGTCAAAGATACAAGGTGAGCGAAACGGAGTTTAACGTTGCGCTTATGATATTCGATCAAGTGGGGCTTGTCACAATCAACGACAAAGGTTTTGTGAGCATATCCAAAAAGAGCGTCAAGCTCACAGACAGCGTCACTTATCGCAATCTAAAACACGAATAAACTTGTCGGCGCGTTGAAAAAAATATCAAAAAAACGTTGTTTTTGCGTTTTGTCGCTATTGCATTGACGGCCGATATAAAGTATAATAAATTATTATATAGAAACAAAAACCGTATATATGCGTAATACGGAAGGGAAATATGGACGATTTGCTTGTAAAACTTCGCAAGATTTATCCTGCGAATTATGCGGAAATCAAGAAGGCGCACGATTTTGCCGAAGAGGCGCACCGCGGACAAAAGAGAAGTTCGGGTGAAGACTACTTCATACATCCTTGCGCCGTCGTTGAGATCCTTGCGGACTTCGGCTTTGACAGTTCAACGGTCATAGCCGCGTTTTTGCATGACGTTTTGGAAGACACGTCCGTCACCTACGAGCAAATAAGGGAAGAATTCGGCGACGAGATATGCGAGCTTGTCGATGGCGTTACAAAACTCGACAAACTGCAATTTGTCAACAGAGAAGAGGCGCAGGCGGAAAACTTCCGCAAGATTTTCTTTGCAATGGCAAAGGATTTGCGCGTTGTCATCATCAAACTTGCAGACAGATTGCACAACATGCGCTCCCTTCAATATCTCCCGCCCGAAAAGCAACAGCGCATCTCAAAAGAGACGTTGGACATATACGCTCCGCTTGCGGGCAGGCTGGGTATCTCGTTCTTCAAATGCGAGCTTGAAGACCTTGCGATGAAGTATCTATACCCAAGCGAGTATAAGTATATCAAGGAGTCTGTCGATCACAAAAAGAGCGAAAGACAAGGCTTTTTGGACGTAATATGCAAGCAAATCATGGAAAAGCTCAAAGAAATGGGCATCCACGGCGAAGTGAACGGCAGACCAAAGCATTTCTATTCCATTTTCAAGAAAATGCACAATCTGCACATCGACATAGACCAGATTTACGACTTGTTGGCGGTGAGAATCATCGTTGATTCGGTCAAGGACTGCTACACGATGCTCGGCGAGATACACACCATGTGGAAGCCGATGCCGGGCAGATTCAAAGACTACATCGCAATGCCCAAAGCCAACAACTATCAGTCCTTGCACACCACGGTCGTCACTCCGTACAACGAAACCTTCGAGATCCAAATCCGCACCTACGAGATGCACCGCATTGCAGAATACGGTATCGCGGCGCACTGGAAGTACAAGGAAGGCACGACGGGAAAGGACAGCGAGCTTGACAGCAAGGTGCGTTGGCTTCGCGAAGTTATGGACGCGCAAAAGGACATTGACGGCGCAAAAGAGTTTATGGACGCTGTCAAAATCAACGTCTTTGACGACGAAGTGTTTGTGTTCACGCCAAAGGGCGACGTTTTCGATTTGCCCGTCGGTTCGACGCCGCTTGATTTGGCATACAAAATCCACTCCGCAATCGGCAACAAGTGCATAGGAGCAAAGATAAACAAGCGTATGGTGCCTTTGTCCACAAAACTTGCCAACGGCGACATTGTGGAGATTATCACGTCCAACTCCTCAAAAGGTCCGAGCCTTGACTGGCTCAAATACGTGCATACGGCATCCGCGCGCTCAAAAATCAGAGCCTATTTCAAGAAAGAAAAGAAAGAAGAGAACATCGAGCGCGGCAAGGATATGCTTGAAAAAGAGGCAAGACGGCGCGGTTATGCGTTGGGCGAGATTTTCACGCCCGACATTCTCGACAGCATACTTCAACGCCACGCAATGAGCAGTGAAGAAGACTTGTATGCGGCGGTCGGCTATGGCGGACTCACCACGTCGCAAGTGCTCACCAAGATCATCGAAGGCTTCAAAAAAGAAGACAACACCAAGACGGAGCTTACGCCCGAAATGGTCACCACCGTTGAGCAAAAGCCGCACAAACACTCAAAGAGCGGCGTGCTTATCAACGGCAATGCCAACTTCACGGTGCGTATGGCGCAATGCTGCTCGCCCGTCCCCGGTGACGAAATCATCGGTTACATCTCGCGCGGCAGGGGCGTTTCCGTCCACCGCAAGGATTGCCCCAACGTCAAGGGCATGGAAGACGAAAGGCTCATTCAGGCAAGTTGGGACAGCGACGGCGACGAGAGATTCAACGCAACGCTCATCATCGTTTCGGACAACCGTAGCGGTCTTTTGGCGTCCGTCACCACGCAGATTGCAAACGCGCATTTGGGCATAGTCGGCGTCAACGCCAGAGTGGACGAAAAACTCGGTCTTGCGGAAATTTCCGTCACCGTGCAGATATCAAAAGGAAGCGAGCTTGAAGAATTGGTCAAGAAGATCAAGACCGTTCCCGGCGTGCTTGACGTGAAGAGATAAAATGGAGAACGTAAAATATTTTCATTTGTACACGGGCAAACTTGACGAAAACACCTATATCGTCATCAACGGCGACAAGGGTTTTGTGGTCGATCCCGGCGGAGAAGAGCAAGAGATCGTTGACATCTTCAAGAAAAACAAAGCCACGATCGAGGCAATATTGCTCACGCATGCGCACTTCGATCACATCGGCGGAGTGGCAAATCTCGTGCGTCTTGCAAGCATTGATTCAAACGGCAAACAAGACCAATCGCTTGCCCCTTGCGTGTTCCTTCACAAAGACGATCTCGACAAAATCGGCTCGTACAAAAATCTCGGCTTTTCAATGGGCGTGAAGGTGGAAAAATTCACTCCCGACGTGCTGTTGAAGGGCGGTGAAACGCTGAATATAGCAGGGCTTCAAGTCAAAGTGTTGCACACCCCGGGACACTCAAAAGGCGGCGTGTGCTATATCGTAAACGACAAGATATTTGTCGGCGACACGATCTTTTTCATGTCGTACGGCAGATATGATTTCTATGACGGCGATTTCGGGGAGTTGAAAAACTCGATCGTCAACAAACTGTTCCGCTTGCAAGGCAATTACACGCTCTTGTCGGGACACGGCGAGCCCACCACGCTCGAATTTGAAAGAAAAAACAATCCAATACTCACAGTAGAAGAAACACCGCGCGCAGTTGACTGAAATGATAAATCTAACCATATCAAATGAAGAATATCTCAACGATTTGATGGAGCTTGTCCGTCCGTTTGAGGCAAGGTGGAAACAGGATTTGTCGATAGACGTTGACTACAAGGACGACAACGGCGGCATGAAAATCCGCATATCGTCGGACGCGCTTTGCGGCTTTGTGAAGAATTATGCCTTCAAAGTGGTTGCAAAAGACGACCTTGAAAGAAAAAGAATTGAAAAACGCTATCTCAAAATCGCCATTTATCGCACTTTGAGCTTTTTGACGGGGGTGAATTTGCCCTACGGCTGTTTGACGGGTATTCGCCCGACCAAACTGTATTTGGAGATTCAAAACGAACAGGAAAAATACGCAAAATCGGCGCGCGAAGTCTTTGTGAAAGATTATAGCGTGAGCGAAAGCAAGGTGCAACTCGTTGAAAAAATCGTCAACGTGCAACGCCCTTTGCGCAACAAATCGAGCAAGGAATACGACATGTTCGTGTTCATTCCGTTTTGCCCGACAAGATGCGCGTATTGCTCGTTTGTCAGCCTTCCCATAGACAAGCAAAAGAAACTCGTTCGTCCGTATGTCGATTGCCTTATCAGAGAGCTTGAACAGACAAAAGAACTGATTAGATGCAAGAAAATCAAGGTGAGAGCGGTGTATGTCGGCGGTGGCACGCCAACGTCAATCGGGGCGGAATTGCTTGACGAAGTGCTTGAACATTGCCACTTCGGCGGCAGGGAATTTACGGTGGAAGCAGGCCGTCCCGACACCATAAACAAGGATATTGTCGACGTGATGAAAAAGCACGGTGTGACAAGAATTTCCGTCAATCCGCAGACCTTTAACGACAAGACGCTCGAAATCATCGGCAGACGTCACAAATGCTCTGACACGTACGATGCGTATATGCTTGTCAAGGACAGTTTTGACGTCAACATGGACTTGATTGCATGCCTACTGGGCGAAACGCTTGACGACTTCAAACGCTCGGTGGATATTGCAGTCGCTCTCAATCCCGCAAACATCACCGTGCACACTTTGTACATGAAAAAAGGCTCTGCGCTCAAACAGTGCGGCTATGACAACACCGACTACGACACGGCTGCTCAAATGGTGGATTATGCGTATTCTAAGCTGACGGAATCGGGATACGAGCCATACTATATGTACCGCCAAAAGTATACGAGCGGCAATCTTGAAAACGTGGGCTACGCAAAGGCGAACAAGGCTTGTATTTACAATATCGACATCATGGAAGAAGACACGTCCATCATCGCAAACGGCGCAAATGCGATCTCGAAAAAGTGGGACAAAAGACGCAATCTCATCACTCGCTGCGCCAACTACAAAGAGCCGCTCGAATACGTCAAACACATCGACGAGATGCTTGAAAGACAGGCTCAGTTTTGGAAATAAAAAAATCATTTCCGCAATGTTGCGAATTTGGTTTACTTTCATAGTTTTATATGCTAATATAACAAAAGTACTTTCCACTAGGTTTGGACAAAACTCCGAGTTCTCACTTGGTTGAAAGCGAATACATTATCCAACGAAGGAGGCAAAACAATGGATAAGACAACAAAACAAGAAATCATTGCAAAGTACGCTCGCAAGGAAGGCGACACCGGTTCTCCCGAAGTGCAAATCGCGCTTTTGACCGCTCGTATTTCCGAACTCACGGAACACCTTAAGAACCACCCCAAAGATCACCACAGCCGTCGCGGTCTGTTGATGATGGTCGGTCACAGAAGAAACCTTCTCAACTACCTTAAGGAAATGGACATCGAAAGATACCGTGCGATCGTCAGCTCTCTCGGCTTGAGAAAGTAAAATTTTCGGGTGTGGTTTTTCCGCACCCGATTTTTTTGCGGAAAGTGTTTCCGCTCCAAAATCTAAAAACAATAAAACGTCGCAAAGCGACGATAAAGGGAATGACGGAATTCCCAGAAGGAGTATTTTATGGAAAAAAGAATTTTTAAGACAACCGTAGGCGGCAGAGAAATGATCGTCGAAACAGGCGCATACTGCGGTCAATCCAACGGTTCGTGCATCGTTCGTTGCGGAGACACCGTGGTCATGGTCAATGCCACAATGAGCAAAGCACCCCGTGACGGCATGGACTTTTTCCCTTTGAGCGTTGACTACGAAGAGAAAATGTATGCAATCGGCAAAATCCCCGGCGGATTTAAGAAAAGAGAGGGCAGAGCAAGTGACAAGGCGATTTTGACTTCACGTCTTATCGACCGTCCCATTCGTCCGCTTTTCCCCAAGGGACTTTACAACGACGTGACGGTCATCGCAACCGTTTTGTCCGTTGACACCAACATCCCGCCCGAAGTTTTCGGCATGATCGGCTCGTCCGTCGCGCTCTCTATAAGCGACATTCCTTGGGCAGGTCCGACAGGCTCTGTGGTTGTCGGCATGGTGGACGGCGAGTACGTCATCAACCCCGACAGCGCACAACGCGCAAAATCTCGTCTTACTCTCAATCTCAGCGGCACAAAAGACGCAATCATGATGGTTGAAGCAGGCGCAGACGTCATCACCGAAAAAGAAATGCTCGGCGCAATCATGTTCGGTCACGAAGAGATTAAGAAGATCGTTGCGTTCATCGAAGAGATCCAAAAAGAAGTCGGCAAGCCCAAACTCGATATGGATCTTGAACATATCCCCGACGACATCAACGAGAAAGTCCGCGCATACGCAAACGAAAAGATGGACTACGTTCTCGAAGCGTTCGACCGCTATGAAAGAGAAGACAGAGAAGAAGCTCTCAACGAAGACGTGCTTGCTCACTTCATCGACGATTTCAACGACGAACCCAAGAAAATCAAATTCATTCTCGACAGCTTGTACTATCTCAAGAAAGAGAAAGTCCGCGCAAAGATTCTCGACAAAGGCGTACGTCCCGACGGCAGAGAACTCACCGAGATCCGCCCCATTTGGTGCGAAGTCGGCATGCTCCCCAGAGTCCACGGCAGCGCAGTGTTCACTCGCGGACAAACTCAGGCTCTCACCACTTGCACTCTCGGCACGATAAGCGAAGCGCAAAAGCTCGAAGGTCTTGATGACGATTTCTACAAGAGATACATGCATCAATACAACATGCCGGGCTACTCCACGGGCGAAGCAAAGGCTCTCAAGAGCCCGGGCAGACGTGAGATCGGTCACGGCGCACTTGCAGAACGCGCTCTCGAACCTGTCCTTCCCAGCGAAGAAGAGTTCCCCTACGCAATCCGTACGGTTTCCGACATTTTGAGCTCCAACGGTTCAACCTCTCAAGCCTCTGTTTGCGGCAGCACGCTCGCTCTCATGGATGCAGGCGTTCCCATCAAAGCACCCGTTGCAGGTATCGCTATGGGACTTATCAAGAACGAAGAAAGCCACAAGGTTGCAGTGCTTACCGACATACAAGGTCTTGAAGACTTCCTTGGCGACATGGACTTCAAGGTCGCAGGTACAACCGAAGGTATCACCGCAATCCAAATGGACATCAAGATCAAGGGTATTGACGAGGAGATTCTCACTCGCGCTCTCGAACAAGCTAGACTCGGCAGACTCGAGATCCTTGGCAAGATGCTTGCAACTCTTCCCGCACCGCGCGCAGAACTCAGTAAGTTCGCTCCCAAGATCGTGTCCTTCTCCATCGATCCCGACAAAATCCGTGACGTCATCGGCACGGGTGGCAAGACCATCAACAAGATCATCGAAGACACCGGCGTCAAGATCGACATCAACGACGAAGGCACAATCTTCGTGGCATCCAGCGACGACGCAGCCATCAAGAAAGCACGCACCATCATCGAAAACATCGTTCGTGACGTTGAAGTGGGTGACGTCTATGAAGGCAAAGTCACCAAGATCATGGAAAACGACAAAGGTCAATTCGGCGCATCCGTCAACTTTGCTCCCGGCAAGGACGGCATGATCCACATCTCCAAGCTCTCCGACCAAAGAGTTGACAAAGTCACCGACGTTGTCAACGTCGGAGACATCGTTCTTGTCAAAGTCATCAAGATTGACGAGAAACATAGGGTGGATCTTCGCCTTAAAGAAGTCATCTCCAAAGCCTAAGCGCACTATTTAGCGAATAACTGCGTCAACACCGCCACCACAAACAGTCATGTACAGCAAGTACACTCCTGTCTGTGTTTGGCGGTGTTTCCTTGTTCTTCATCTAAATATTGCGTTTAGGATATAGGGGCGCAGTGGGGGCGAATAACTGCGTCAACACCCCATCGTTTCAAAATCACGTACAATTGGTACGTTTGGTTTTGCTCCGATGGGGGTGTTTCCTTGTTCTTCATCTAAATATTGCGTTTAGGATTATGGGGTGAAGTGGGGGCGAATAACTGCGTCAGAGCCACTCTCACAGACAGTCACGTACAACAAGTACGCTCCCGCCTGTGAAGAGCGGCTCTTTCTTGTTATAAAATCAATATAGCGTTTAGTTTTTCCATATTAAATCACGTTGCTAACGATGTCGGCTGTCAGACCTTGCGCCGAGATGTATTCAAGGATTTTGTGTATGGCGGTGACGGTTGCGTCCGTGGGGTGCATCAATATTATGTCACCGGCTTTCAAGCCTTTTGTTGCACGCTCGAAGATGAGAGTTGCATCGTGATCTCGCCAGTCTATCGTGTCGCGCGTCCACATGATGACTTTGTAACCCATATCATTGCATGCGATAAACATATTCTTGCCCATACTGCCGCTCGGAGGAGCGAAAAGTTTTGGATTTTTGTAGTCGTGAAGGGAGCATAAAGCGTTGTCGATCAGCCTTTCGGTCACTCTGATTTCGTCGGCGTTGCTTTTGATGTTAAGCTTTGCGTGATCTCGGTGCGAATAGCCGTGATTGCCGATTTCAAAGCCGTTAGATGACAGTTTAAGCAGAATATCCGCATTTTTTGCAACCCAAGATCCGCCCACGAAAAACGTGGCTTTCGCGCCGTATTCGCCAAGGATTTCGGCGATTTTTTGCACGTTGTCGGCACGCTCGTACACGTTGAAAGTCAGCGCGATTTTGCCTGAGTCTTTCTTGCCTTCGTATATTGCATTGTTGACCGTCACTACGTCGTTTTGCTTGGGATATGCCGCCACAAAAGACACCGCAAACGACACTATGAGTGTCGCCATTATGACAAAATTTGCTAAAAACGCTCGGAACTTAATTTCATTCATACCATAAAATATGTTTGCGCATATCCAACTATGTGTTATAATGTCCCTATGCAAAAAATGATAACTTTCCCAAGCGGGCTAAAACTTGTATTTGTTCAAAACACAGCCGTCAGATCGGTTGCGCTCGGCGTATTTGTCGGCGCGGGCGTCATCAGAGAGACTCCCGACATCAACGGCGTATCCCATTTTATCGAGCACATGCTTTTCAAAGGCACGAAAACTCGCTCCAGCTTCGATATCGTCAACGAGATAGACTCGATCGGCGCGCAAATCAATGCGTACACGTCCAAAAGTTGCACCTGTTTCCACACCGTTTCTCTCGATACGAACGTGGAAAAATGCGCGGACGTGCTTTCCGATATGTATTTCAATCCGTCTTTCGATCCTGTCGAACTCGACAAGGAGCGCAGGGTGGTCATCGAAGAGATCAACGAGAGCGAAGACACGCCCGATGACGTGTGCATAGAACGTCTTATGAGCAACTTTTTCAAGGGTTGCGTGCTTGAAAAGACCATTCTCGGCACAAAAAAATCGCTCAAATCCATGACGAGCGACACGTTGCGCCAATACCATGCAAAGCACTACGTTGCGCCCAACACCGTTGTTTCGATCGCAGGCAATATGACCGTCGATCAAGCCGTTGCACTTGTTGATACCTATTTTGAAAGCAAGTTTGAAAAAGGTGTGAAATACGAGGCTCAACCCGTCAATGTGCGCCCCGAACACTCCACGTCTTCCAAAAAGGAAAAGGACATCGAACAAAGCCACATCGCTTTCGCTTTCCCTTGCTATCCCTACAATGACGATAGGGGAGTGGCGATGCAGCTTATGAGCATAATTTTCAGCATGGAGATGTCATCCAGGCTCTTCCAAAGCGTCAGAGAAAAACACGGGCTTTGCTACACCATATACGGCTATCCGTCCGTCTATCAAAAGAACGGCGCATTTGTCATCTACACGGCAACAAGCCCCGACAACGCTCTCAAAGCCGCCCACGCCATCAAGGAAGAGATCGACCTTTTGCTCGCCAAAGGCGTCACCGAGCAGGAACTTGAAAAGGGCAAACAACAGCTCAAAACGTCGCTTGTTCTCGGTCAGGAAAGCACTTCTGCCATGATGCGCACCTTCGGAACTCACGCCATTCAGACCGGCGAGCTCTACGACTTCGACAAGCGCATTGCAGCCATCGATGCCACAACCTCCTCCGACGTTCTCCGCGCCGCTCACGACATTTTCGATTTTTCAAATGTGTGTACTAGTGTGGTGTCTCGTCAGCCCCTCTCAATAAAACTGCGCTAAATAGCGAATAACTTCGTCAACACCCATCCGCTCCAAAATCACGTACGCATAGTACGTTGGGTTTTGTTTCGGATGGGTGTTTCCTTGTTCTTCATCTATTTATCGCAGTTTTACAAAACGCACCATTGAGTGAATAGCTGTGTCAAAGCCACGGCTTGTACGCTGCGAATTGGCGACCGTTACGGGCGCAACTCAAAAACTTTGTCATTGCGAGCACAAGCGTGGCAATCTCGTGGAAACGAAACGGCAAACAATTGCGCCCGATAAGTTTTGTTTTGTGCATATCTCTACAAAGGGTGGGCGTTTGAAACCCTAAATAGAACACCCCATCTTTCCGGTCCGTGCCGGTATTTCTTCCACCACTCGTATAAAGTGCTTTCTCTACAAAACTTTCCGTCGCTCGCGGGGAAGACAGGCGGCACTCGCATAGAAAA
>ULSH01004636.1_pt1 | contig 17819 bp, 14 predicted proteins | sample 1956151 | NCBI WGS metagenome assembly ULSH01 (sample SAMEA4835702, study PRJEB28245) | human gut metagenome | biome: gut microbiome; material: fecal sample | place: Denmark | collected 2008 | reverse complement strand
CCCACGGGGCTCTTGATGATCTCGATATCCTGCTGCGTGGCGTCGAGGTAGCTCTGCTTGAAGGCCGGGTCGGCATCGCACTCGTCGGTCGTGACGAAGCGGGTGCCCATCTGCACACCCTCGGCGCCCAGCGACATGATGCGGTAGATATCCTCGCCGGTATAGATACCGCCGCCGGCGATGACGGGGATATGGCAGCCGTGCTCGGCCTCGAACGCATGTACTTCGGCGACGATTTCGGGAACGATGCTCTCGAGCGCATAGTGCTCGTCGACAAGCTGCTCCTCCTTATAGCCGAGGTGGCCGCCCGCCTTGGGGCCTTCGACCACGATGGCGTCGGGAATGTACTTATATTCTGCAAACCATTTCTGGCACAGCAGTTTCGCGGCGCGCGCCGACGATACGATGGGTGCCAGTTTGGTTTTGGCTCCTTCGGTAAGGAACGACGGCAGGTTGAGCGGCAGCCCGGCGCCCGAGAAGATGATGTCGGCCTTCTCGGCGATGGCGGTTCTGACCATGTCAGCGAAATTGGACATGGCGACCATGACGTTCACGCCGACGATGCCTTTCGTGGCCTCGCGTGCCTTTTTCAGTTCCTGTTTCAGCCCCCAGATCGAGGCCGTACGGTAATCTTTCGAATAGTCTTTGTAAATCACTCCCAGGCCGGCCGACGAAATGACGCCGATGCCGCCCTGGTCGGCAACGGCCGAAGCCAGCCCTGCGAGCGATATGCCTACGCCCATACCGCCCTGCACGATGGGGACGGGAGCGAGCAAATTTCCGATTTTCAATGCTTTCATTTTGTTGTGGATTAGTGCAAACCTAATTAACCGCACCAAAGGTACGAAAAACAAAACGGAACACACCATATCCCATACGAATTAATTGTTAATTCTCTGCCGGGCGGCGCCGGAACCGTCGGGAAGGCACGGGCGGAGGATGCAGCGCCCCGTCATGCCGCCGGGGAGCGGGAATTACAGGAACCGGACACCTCTCACCCGGGCGCGGTTGCGGCCGGGGGCTTCGCGCTCGACGATACCGGTCACCACGTCGGCGGCATCGTGCCAGCGGTTGGCGCGGAACCGGCGGCGGTAGGTCGTCAGGTGGGCGTATAGCTCCGGCCAGCGCAGGTTCCAGCCCCGGGGAAAGCGCACGAGGTGCAGCGCCGTGGCCGAATTGGAGAGGATGCGCGCCTCCTTGTTGGCGCCCTGGTGGAACCATTCGATGCGCACGGAGGGTGCCAAAGCCTGCAGCGAGCGTGCAAAACCGCGGCCGCCGTTATTGCTTTCGACGGCCGCCTGCCGCGTATCGGAGCGCAGGAGCATCCCGGCCACGAGCGGTTCGGTGACCTCCATCGGTTCGCGCGAATAGACGGCATCGGTAATGTAGACCACCCCGTCGGCATCGACTGCATACGAGAGCGAACAGAGGTAGTCGTCGCCCGTATCGGCCGTATCGGTATAGTTGGCGCGGCGGACGATCTCGTGCGGCAGCTGGTCGTACTCGGCGAAGTTCAGCCCGTAGAGCAAACCCTCGCGGGACGAGGGATGCCCCTGGTACATACTTTCGAATTGCAGCGGGTCGAGCCGCCGTTTGGCTTCGAGCAACGCACGCCCCTGCTGCCCTTCCCACAACGCCTCGCCAGGGACACGGGGGTCGACCTCGGTGGGCGGCGAGGCCTTGAGCGCCTCGAAATTCAGGTGCAGCCACGTGTCGGGAGACAGCCCGTCGAGCTGCGCCCAGCGGGTGAATTCGACGACGGGTTCACGCGCGGCGAGCGTGCCGATAAGGTCTTCCTCGTGCCAGCGTGTGAAGACGATCAGTTCGCGCGAGGCGTTGTGCATGCGCGTCCGCACGACCGAGGTATACCACTCCCAGCAATTGGCGCGGACGATGGGCGAATTGGCTTCGAGGGCATCCTTGTACACATAATAGTCAATATTGTCGCAAACTATTTTTTAGGACAGAAAAACGGCGGAAAATTTTCCCCTCCTGCCGCTTTCCCGTTTTTACCAATTTTCAGTAGCTTTGATTTCTATAAATAAAAAATCCCCGACCGTATGGCCGAGGATTATCTTTATATAAATTGCTCTAAATACTTTTCATTAAACCCAGCCAACGGGAATTTGAAATCTTTTTGCCCGCCCTCTGTTGTCGTGTAGTTGACAATAACCGTATCGTTTTTTATATGTAATTCGAATAGGTTTACTTGGTCATTTCTTCATTCAAGGATATTAGGCATTAGGAGCAATATTTCTGCGTTGGAATTTGTCAATGCGCATTTTATCTGTGCCGTTATCTGTCCTCTGCGCTGAAAGGTTAGTGTTACGGGTGCATTTTTGTCCGTATCGTCAGGCATGATATACATAAAATCGCTGGGCGTAAATTCATCGGGATTGCGTGATACGACTAAACACATCCCGTAAAAGTTATCATAGGCAACGACTTTTCAAATCATCATGCGTTGTTCATCGCCGCCCTGTTTTCATTCTGTTTTTGGCGTTTTGTTCATTTTAGCTAAAATTTATGTTGTTAAATAAATCTCTGATTATGATATAAATATACGAAAAATCTATGAGATATGCAAGTAAAAAGAAAGGACAAACTTGTGCAGAGGGTCTATAAGTTAACCCTTTGACACAAGTCTGTCCTAAAAAATCGAATCAGTTATTATTTTTCTACAAAGAACCCTTTTTTAGTCCTTTGGCCAATATCACACAAATACTGCCCGATATATACATGACTATTCGTGCCATTTGTCCAAAATCTTCTTGTTCATCTGACATACTAAAATCCTCTCGTATCTGTTCATAAGATTTCCATTGTCCGTTCGTCATATTCATATCGACAAATGCGATGCTGCTTGTCGTGTTGTTAGCATTTTGTGTAAAATCCGCATATTTACTTTCCCAAAGTATGTCTGTCTTATGATGCAGTTCAACCAATAATGATTCTACCTTATTATCGAAAAGTGTCTGGGCAAAACATTCCCAACCGAATGCAAACAACAATAAAGACAGTCCAATAATTTCTAATTTCTTTGCCATATCTAAAAATCTTTCTCCTGCCATGTCGAAACACAGCAGGAGAACAGTTTAACATTTATTCATCTAATCCTGTAATGCTTGCAAATTCTCTCCAGCCACTTTTGGCTTTATAGGCATCGGCACAACCCGAAGGTACTTTCAGTACAGAATATAGATTTATCCCATAAAAAGCACTAATTCCACAAGTCGGTGGTGTCTCCGTGCCGATCTTGAATAATCGCAGTTTAGAATCCTCATAAAAAGCGTATTCACCGATTGTCTCAACCTGTGTACAAGCAGACATATCAACGGTCATCAGATTCTTCAATTGGCAAAAAGCACCATAATAATTACGATAAGAAACATAAAAATAATAACCACCAGCGATAGTTTTCAGTTGAGAACCTTGCTCAAAGGTTACGGTTGCCAGAGAGGAACAACCTTTGAATGCCGCTGCTTCAATCGTTTCCACACTTGCTGGAATTTCAATAGTGGTCAATGCCGTACAATCCGAGAAAGCGCCATAATAAGAAGAAAAAGTGGATTCACTATAACCACCACCGATAGTTTTCAGTTGAGAACCTTTTTCAAAGGTTACGGTTGCCAGAGAGGAACAACCTTTGAATGCCGCTGCTTCAATCGTTTCTACACTTGCAGGAATTTCAATAGAGGTTAATGCTGTACAACCATAAAAGGTGCCAGAATAATAACCACCAGCGATAGTTTTCAGTTGAGAACCTTTTTCAAAAGTTACTGTTGCCAAAGATGAACAGTTTGCGAATGCCGATGTTCCAATCGTTGTTACACTTGCTGGAATCTCAATAGAAGTTATAGGACAATCCGAGAAAGCGTCATAACTGATAGTTTTCAGTTGAGAACCTTTCTCAAAGGTTACGGTTGTCAGAGAGGAACAATCATAGAATGCCGATGCTTCAATTGTTGTTACACTTGCTGGAATCTCAATAGAAGTTATAGGACAATCCGAGAAAGCGCCATAATAATTAGAATAAGAATAACCACCACCGATAGTTTTCAATTGAGAATCTTTCTCAAAGGTTACAGTTGCCAGTTTGGAACAACCCTTAAATGCTGCGGCTTCAATTGTTTCTACACTTGCTGGAATCTCAATAAAGGTTATAGGACAATCCGAGAAAACGCCATAATAATAATTAAATTTAGAATCACTATAATAACCACCAGCGATAGTTTTTAGTTGAGAGCCTTCTTCAAAAGTTACTGTTGCTAATTTAGAACAACCTTTGAATGCCGTTGCTTCAATCGTTTCCACACTTGCTGGAATTTCAATAGAGGTTAATGCTGTACAGTTCGAGAAAGCGCCATAATAAGAAGAACCACCAGAAAAATAACCACCAGCGATAGTTTTCAGTTGAGAACCTTGCTCAAAGGTTACGGTTGCTAATGATGAACAGTTTTTGAATGCTGATCCACCGATAGTTGTTACATTTGCAGGGATTACAACGGTTTTCAATTTACTCTGATAAAACATTTCTTCCCCAATGGTTGCCAATGTATTGGGGAGAATTAAATTTTTCACATTTTTAGAGTTGTAAAATGCCTGTGTAGGCAATGCCGTAATATTCACCTCTGAAATATCAAGGTCTTTCAAATTGGGCATCATGCGATAGATAAACAAAAAATCGACATCGTTCAGCACGCCTGTAATCTTCAACGATTCGATATTGGCATAATCATAACCAGCCAATTCATTTTCCAGTTCACCTTTCGTTTCGACATGAATTTCGGTACATGTTCCCAATTGTCGAAAAATAATCGTTTGTAAAATATTGCCTTGTTCGTCTCTCAATGCTACCGTAGCAAAACGCTGTATTCCCTCGTTAGCTGAAATATTGAAGGCAATAATATCTTCCCGCAAGGCTCGTGTTTCGGGAGCCAGCGATAACCACGATTGGGCATCATCGGGAATCTCTACGGTGTAATCCAGATTCGTCGTCAATTTGATTTCCTGTGTACCTCCAGCTGGAGTAGCATCAATAGAATTATCTGCTATATTGATTTGCCCCTGCATGCAATTCAGCGACACCATAACGGTATGATAGGAACCGTCGTTGGCAAAGACAAGGATTTCACTTTCTACAATCGGATTAGGGGCTGTAATCGTAATCGTTCCCTTATCCGTAGAGGTAGCATTTACTTTGACTTTCCATTCATCCTGTGCAATGGCTTTGACAACCGTATTTTCGGTTGCATCTGTAATCGTATAGGAAATCGTTTTGCTCTCACCTCCGTTGAGAATGGCTATATCCGTTGTATCGAATGCAATTGCAAACTTTGAATTATCGCTTTTTGGAATCGTAATAACGGAATCGTCCTCCAATGTGAAATAGACATTATCATCATCTTCCGTTACACTTTTGAAGATGCCGTTTGTTCCGTCCTTACCATCGACACCATCTTCTCCGTCCGTTCCGTCTACTCCATCTTTTCCATCTGCTCCCGTTGCTTGTCCTATATCAGTCCAAGTTTTTCCATCATCCATTGAAAGCATCCAGCGACCATTTTCTATTTTCAGTTGTGGCGTAATGCCATCTTTGCCATTGGTTCCATCCGTACCATCTTCTCCGTCTGCACCGTCATTGCCATCCTCGCCATCAACACCGTCCTTGCCGTCTGTACCCTGTGCTTTTACCTTGTTTCCCTTTTCATCGGTTAGCCATTCGCCATCAAGCGTCCAATAATAACAACCATCCGTATCTTTTCTCACGCCAATCACAGGAATAGTTCCGCTATCCTTGCCATTTTTAATTGTAGCAGTAGAACCATCTGAAAAGTGGATAATGTAACCATCGGATATTTGTTCTACTTTGGAAATAGACAAATTATCCTGCAATGCGTCTACAATCTTCTGCAACGATGAAATATTCGTATTCATCTGTTTGCAGAGTTCCTCCAACTTGGCCACACGATTTTCGAGGTCGCTCAAATCATTGCGCAATGCGCTGTCATCGTACTCCTTGCTGCATCCGAATAGCAACAAGCCACACGCCAATAGGGATAGTAGTTTTTTCATAAAATTGAGTTTAATAAAGTTAATAATGCTCTTGTTCAAATTCTGCTAATGTTTTGAATATAGTTGCATCTGAAACTCCGTGTATGGTCGTTGCCAACTCCTGTAAAATCCGCAATCTGTCACACATATTTTGAGTTGCTTTAATTGTATGACAGTTGTTAGTAACGGCAATAATCCACGCATTTTGAGCAGATGAGTGTATGCCGTTAAACAAGTATTTGGAGGACATTCAAATCCACTTTGTACCGTATCAACTCCTCTGCGGTGGGTTATATGCAAAAAGAAAGTGTGGAGTTGTTAGTTTATCTGCCAAGAGGCTCTGGAATGCCCATTACGAAATAAACAATACCCCACACTTGAATAGTATATCGGAAATGATATAGCTATGCAAGTGATGAGTGTTTGTATTGCTTAATCCCTCGTAATAGTGAAATTTACCAGATTTCTTGGCGAGGATGAAGCTAAACACTTTCATCAATCAATATGTTACCGCCCGTATGGGGCGATGCCACAAAGTTAGAAAATGTTTCTCAATACGCAACACTCTTGGGGTATTGTAGTTACAAAGTTCTCAAAAACAAAGTTTCTATCCAATAGCGGAGCCTATGGAATTGCAATTTTGTTCGTTCTAACTTGGGGATAAAAGGTTTTGGGATTATGTCTGCATAAATGCCGTAATTGTGATGTGCAAATAGTTTGTATTGGCAATTATCGACTTTATGCCAGCACGAAAACGAAAATTAGGGGTAGTAAAATCTTTCCGAAATTGCAAAGCCCCTAATCTCTGTAATTTGCAGTTTTGCCATGTCGATATGCAGGCCGTGTTTTACGCTCCTGCAATCTCCTGTATTGCGGCATCCATGTAAACAGCCTGTCCGCTTGACTGTCTGCCCCACCAATGGCAATCGAGAGCGTCGATTACGACCTCACCCTGTTCTTTGAGCCGTTCTGCCAGCCACGGAGTAACGAGCCACCATTCGAAAATCTCGTCGTCCGTATCGACGAAAGGATAGACATATTCCTCGTCGATTTTTCCTGCACGGATAAGTTCCTCGACCACTTCGTTCTGTCCGCAGAGCACATGCAGATCTGCAATCCGTCGTGTTTGTTCCTGTGTTGTGTTCATAATAGATTGTTGTTAGTTATTCCCGAATAATTGCAGGTATCGAACCCCACCGTAAAACAGAATCCGATACTGTTTTCATTTTCAATACGGGGAGGGGGCTTTAGTATGGAGTGGATGGATATGTAGGGAATATATTTTACAAAAAAACAGACATGATAGCCTGTTTCTGATAAACGCCTGCGGCGTGTATGTAAAGAGAGAAATCGGAGTGACGCAATTTTCAAGGGGTATATAAATAAGAAATTCCCGAAATATGTCACCATCTCTTATTAAATGAAAAAGCCCTCGTGCGTAAGCACGGGGGCTGTATATCTAAAATGCAAAACCGCTGAAATCTGTTTCTGTTTGTTGCCCTCGCTCTATAATCTTCCGATATGGCTTTTGCATATCGAGTGCCTTTATAAAGTAAGGCAACGATACCTTTTCGGGCAGGTTCTTGCATCGTTTATCGAGTTGGTAGGTTAGACTTATCGGCTCGGTATTTGATACGTCAATAGCGTTGTACTTGGTGAGCAGTACCGACATCGCCCGCTTATCCCAATTTGGCGGTGTCATGCCCTTTGATTTGCAGAACTCGCATATCTCTTTATAAATCCCTGCGGCGGTCTTTCTGACTGCTGAATTGATAAAACAACCTGCCGTCAGTTCATAGCCTTTCTCTATGGCTTTAATAAGTCCTAATCGCCTACATTCATTTAATAATGCAGTAGTTGTGTTTCTCGATAAGCCGATAGCCTTTGTAATTTGGCTGTTGCTTCATTGAACGGTATCGGTATTATTAAGGCAAATTGCCTTTAATAACAGCAAGAAACCTGCGATTTTGGCGGGATAGTTCTTTTTAAAGAAACTGTTATCCAAAAAGAAATAATCTTTGCTGGTTGGCTTTATATAATACGAGTTGCGTTTTATAAAACCTCTGTCTGCATCTTCTTTAACAATAGTCTGCACAGTCAGATAGCCTGCATCCTTTAAGCGTTTAATGCTCCGTCTGATTGTTCGTTCATCCAACCCCGTCAGTAAGGATAGCTTTTCTTCTGTTACATGGGAAATATTAGTCTTGTGGTTGGAGCAACATTTAATAATGGCTCACACATAAACATCGACGGGTTTACTGTTGCCCGTCTGAAAGTTCACGATTGATTTGGGGATTACGGTATAATTCATCGTTAGCAATGGAATTTGTGTTATTGGTAAATATGATTTCTTTTAGATGTAGTAATTTCCGAAAACAGGCAATGCCGTAATGCTCTTTAGCCTGCTTACGGTTATCGAATCACTTGCGGTCTTTGATGTGGTAGTACATGGTCTGAAAGACTTTAATAGGTTATGTATAAGTATAAAGTAGGTAGTGTATATATAGGACAGTTTGGAGCAATCTGCACAGGACTGTTTTGAGCAATCGCCTGTATGCTATGAACCCTACCATCTTGTCAATTTATCTTTGATTTTTCGAAATAGAATGCAAGTCTTTGATTATTAAATATATAAGTGTCATATTGGGGTCATTCAAAGAAAATTCTTGCAACTTTTTTTGCATGAAAAAATGTATTTACCTCTGAAATTTTGTTATCAACCTTTTAAGCAGTTCGCAAAAACAGAAAGAAATTTTCGGCAAAAAAATGTTTTTACCTCCAAAATTTCGTTATCAATTCGCTGTTCTGCGTTCCGTATTTCTTGATTCCGAATTTATGCTTATAAAGGAAATCTTCATTTCACACTCAAAAAAATGCGGAAATATCGTGCGATAATAGGAAAAGCGGATAGATTCCGCCTTATATGAACTGCTTGATTGGGTGAATGTCTTTGCGGAATTGCCTTGCAAAGATATAAAATATTTAACCGATAATCAAATAGTTTAATGCATTTTGCAATAAATTATATGTTTTGCGTTGTTAGCATCTGAAAATCAATCTCTAATCGACATTCTGACAGAAATTTATTCAGACCTTTGTTCTGCCGTAAGGGTATTCTTTGCGGTCTGCAATCTTTGGGCGGGGATTGCAGCCATTATCAGCCCCTCTGCATAAAGGACAGAGTAAGTAAAAGCCATGAAAAAGATGGTAATTTCAGTAGATGACGCCAACCGTCAGTTTGCATTTGTCAAGGGAAATCGTCCTACAAACAGCAAAGTGGTAAAGGCAAAAGAACGCTCTATCAAAGCGTATGGACAACTCTCACCCGTCACCGTAGTAAACGGTGAAAAGGTAACGGCGATGGGCGGATGTCTGATCGACCAGCAAGGGCATGAAATACCCAACGATGAAACCTCAAAGTATTACGCCGTATTGGACGGTCAGCACCGATTGATCGCCTATCAGAATTTGGGGATGAATATGAGCGACCTTGTGATTTGTGAACCCCTCAATGCCGAGTTGTCGATTGCCGAGGTTATTGCGCAAATGAATATCTGCACGACCACATGGAAAGGGGCGGATTATATGGCCGCTCCTGCCATGATGCTGGAAAAATCGAATGAGGTATTTGATTTTGCCATGCTGTTGCATAGCAAAAGCTATCCGCTGGCAACTATCTCGCTGTGGTGTTTAGGCGGTAATACACTCAAACCCAAAACTTTGGTGGAAAGTCTGAAAAGCAATAAACTGCCCAAAGAATTTGAAGATACGGGATGGTATCAACGCAGTATCAAGTGGTATAATGCGGCACAAGGGAAATTTCTCGATGCTTTCCTCGCCAAAAAGTATTTGATTGCACACATAATCACCAAGTTTGCCCATGCAGACGACCCTGTCGCTTTTACCGCTCAAATGGAAGAGAAAATCAATCAGTTGACACGGGAGCAGGCGGATGAAATTATGAATCCTCACAAAGGAGAGAATCAGAGCCGAGAGCAGGCTACCTTTGATTTGCTGAATCAGTATCTCGGATAGTAGATATTGGAAAAAGAGGGGCGGGAACTATAAATATTCCCACCCCTCGATTTGAATAAAGCAGGGCGTCACGATACGGTGATGCGGTATTCATCCATATCTCGCTCGGTAATGATAGCGTCAAAGGTGTATTCTCTGGGAATCGTGGGCAAAAGCGTATAGGGATGCTCTGGGTCTACGCTGGGATGTGTCGGAATGATTATCACAGCACGGGATATATCCACCGTCCAGAACTCTGGCAACAGAAAGACACCCCCGTTACGATGCTTTTTAATCAGCACATAGCGTATCATACCGTTCTTAAAGACAATCTCCAAAATGCCACGCATAGCAGATAACGAGTGATAAACGACCTTTTGCAATTTCTCCTTATATAAGGCGGATTGCTCCATTTGGCTAAAATCTTTCTGCTCCACGCTCCGTTTTATTTCGGCATCGTTTTCGGCTATCTGTCCGTTCAGTTCGGAAATTTCCTGCTCAGTTTGCTTGATTTGTTTGCAAAGTCCGTTATAATCGGTTTCCAATTCGTTGATAAGGTCATCGTTATTCAGTTTTTTGATTTTGGCAATCAACGATGCCGATTGCGTTTTCAGTTCATCAACGTTATTGACTTTTCGGGTGATTGTTTCCCGAATCTGTTTGTTTATCCCCTGCAATTCATTTGCCCGCTCCGTATTGAAACGCTTGTATTCCTCGGTGTGCAAGGTTTCCTTTACACATGTCCAGACGGACGATAGGATATAAGCGCATTTGATACCGTAATTTTCGCATTTTTGTTTGTCGTTATAAGCACTTGAACAACGATAGATTAGATAGCTATTGTGGTTGGGTTTCATGTAAAGACCGCATCCGCACGGGCAAAACAGCAAACCTTTCAGCGGATTATAGTATTTCGGGGCATTGCTTTGGAATAATTCATTTTCCCGCATTTGCTTGTTGGCTTTGTCAAAATCCTCTGGTGAAATGATTTGCAGTTCGGAAATTTGGCCGTACAATTTTCCCCGTCGGTATATCTCCCCTTTGTATTTGGGATTGCGGATAATGCGGCAAATACCAGAATAAGAAAGTTTGTAGGGGTATAATTTATTGTAGACCCTTACAGTTTGCCGTATCGTATTGCCATCGATTAGTTGCTGAAAAAGGTATTTTACCGCTTCGGCTTCTTGGGCATCCACAACAAGCAGATTTTTTGGGGTAAGGTTTAATTTATAATCAGGATTATGAATGACTTTATAACCGAATGGAACAGTCCCGCCTGTAAACATATTGGTAAACTCGGCCAATTTGGAGCGTAAACCCGTCTGCATCCGTCCTGCAATCTTGTAGCGTTCATCGGCGCTTGCTTTGGCCTCTACCGACAGCGTGATGATGTCATAAAGAGATAAAACGGTTCCAGCCTTATAAATACGGTCTTGCTTGTCCAAAAACAGAATATCGACACCCTGTTTCAATAATTCATTGATAGTAGAAAGAACCGATAATATATCGTCTTCACGCGATAAACGGGAGAGTTCAGAAACGATAATCATGTCTGCAACTGTATCGTCCACCTCTAAAAGTTCGTTCAGGCTCTTTCTGTCCTTTCTGGCTCCCGAAATCTTCTCTTGAATGATTTTGATTAGATGATAATTTCGTTCGGTACAATAGGCCGTAATAAGTTCAACTTGACGGGTGATGTCTTGCGCTTCCGTCGATACACGGGCATAACCCACAACTCGTTTCGATTTCTCCATAACGCTAATAATCAATCTTTTGTACAAATATAATGTTTTTTATGATATTTTGCGACAAAATTGATTACTTTCTGTAGAGGTCGTCGAGGATGAAGCAGTCGACACGGTTACCCGTGAGCGAGCCTTCGCGCCCGACGGAGAGCAGTCCGCCGCGGCGGCCGATGACCTCCACTTCGTCGACCGTACGGATATAACCGGGCGGTTTCGCACCCTGTTTGATGGTCGTGGCGGGAAAAAGCGCGGCATATTCGCGCGATTCGACGATGCGCTGCACGCGGCGGTTGAATTTCGAAGCCAGCGCCCCGGAATAGGAGGCGATCGCAACGCGCAGGTCGGGATCAAGCCCCAGCACGTAGGCCGGAAGCAGTGTCGTCGCGCCGACGCTCTTGCCGGGCTGGGGAGGCATGGTGACGATCAGACGCCGGATGCGCCCGGCCGCAAAAGCCTCCAGCACACGGTAATACGCCCGGTGGAAGGGTTGCAGCTCGAGGAAGGGATAGACCGCCAGCGCGAATGCGCCGAACGAAGGGGGCACACCCGCGACGGAGGGAAGAGCCCCGGACGGCCCGGCTCCATCCGTGCAGACCGCCCCGTACCCGGACACGGCGGGCCGGCCGGCAATGGCACCTTGGGCGGGGGAAACAGGCCGGACGGACACAGCTGGAAGGCCGGGTGTGACGGGCTGACCGGAGGCGACGGAAATATCGCCGGGAACGGACTGATCGCAGGGAACCGATTGGGCGCAGGGAACGGAAGATCCCGAGGGATCGGGCTGACCGGAGAGTACAGACTGGACGCAGGAAAGGGGCTGGCCGGGCGCGGCGCGAAGGCCGGGGAAATCGGGATCGAGGATGGCGGCAGGTACGAAAACCTCTGCGGAAGGAATTTCCGCAGAGGCCGGGTCGGTTTTAACAGACATTGGTTTGATTTTTGAACCCTATGCGCGGCGCCGCGGCGGGAGGTTCGGAAGAAAATGCCGTTCCGGCGGCTGCGCCGGGCCCGGAGGGATGGCCGGAACGGATGAGGCGGATTACACGCAGCGCTTCAGCTCGGAGAAGTCGAAGTCGTTGAGCACTTCGCCCCCGGCTTGCGTGGTGTGGAATTCCCACCAGACGGGCACGAGATCCGTAACGGGGTGCTGCCCCCCTTCGGGCAGCGAAAGGCGGCCGCGGTAGACGATGACCGACGCCGTGAGGCGGCAGTCCGTATCGCCGAAGCGGAACGCGAGCGAACCCGAAAAATAGTTCCCGCCGTCGATGGCGTCCGACAACCGTGCCGCCGCCTCATGGTAAAGTTCAGGTGAAACCGAATACATAATTGATAATTAGCAAGATTTTTGCAAATAAATTTGCAGACAGAAATAAATTGTTTAACTTTGCAGGACAAAGATAAGTTCAAATATTGAATTTCCAAATAAAATATTCAATTTTTTAATATAAAATTTTCCGATCAAAAGCTATGAACGAACGGGTAAAACTGATACGGAAACAGTTGGGGATGACGCAAGAACAACTGGCACAGCGGCTTGGCATCGGCAAGGCGGCGCTCTCGATGATCGAGACCGGCAAGGCGGGGCTCTCGGCACGCAACCGGAACATCCTGGTTCAGGAATTGAACGTAAATCCCGAATGGCTCGAAAGCGGCAAGGGCAACATGTTCAACGCCGAACCCGACCTGACAGCTTACATGCACCGCACGGACAATTCGCTGCCGTTGCAGAGCGTGCCCCTCTACTCGATCGAGGGCACGGCGGGACTGGTACCGCTGTTCGCCGACCAGGCGCAGGCCAAACCCGTGAATTTCATCCACATTCCCAACCTGCCCAAATGCGACGGCGCCATATATATCGTAGGGGATTCGATGTACCCGCTACTCAAAAGCGGCGACATCGTACTCTACAAACAGCTGGGCGACATCAACGATATCTTCTGGGGCGACATGTATCTGCTGTCGATCGACATCGACGGCGAGGAGTACGTGACGGTGAAATACATTCAGAAATCCGACCGCGAGGGGTATGTGAAACTCGTGAGCCAGAACCCGCACCACGCAGACAAGGACGTGGCGATCAACCGCATAAGGGCAATCGCGCTGGTCAAGGCCAGCATCAGGATGAACTCGATCCGGTAGCGGCCCGGACAGGGCGCCCGTATGCCCGTATCTCCCGGGAAACGATCCCGGCGGCAGCGCCCCGATGTCCGCCGCAAACCCGCTGCCGGACATTGTACTGCAAAAACGGCACAGCTGAAGCGGGAAGGGCGGAACCCGCAGCCGGGAACCTGCCGCGAAAGAAGATGAACCGGCACCCTGATTCCGAAAAAATTTCCTATCTTTCGGAAAATAAAACCGCCTGACATGGAACTATCCGATAAAAAATTCGCGGTGCTGATCGACGCCGACAACATCTCGCACCGGAAAATCAAGGACATACTCGACGAAATCGCCAACTACGGCACGCCGACGATCAAGCGTATCTACGGCGATTTCACCGACCCGAAGTTCGCGGCATGGAAAAGCGTGCTGCTCGAGAATTCGATCACCCCGATCCAGCAATACGCCTACACGACAGGCAAGAACGCGACGGATTCGGCGCTGATAATCGACGCGATGGACATCCTGCACAAAGAGTCGGTCAACGGATTCTGCATCGTGTCGAGCGACAGCGACTACACCCGCCTGGCGAGCCGCATCCGCGAATCGGGACGGGAAGTACTCGGTTTCGGGGAGAAGAAGACCCCCAAGCCGTTCATCAAATCGTGCGACAAATTCATCTATGTCGAGATACTCGGGCAGCCCGCACCCGCCCCGGCTCCGGTATCGGCACCGGCACAAACAGCGGCAGCTGTGCCAGCAGCCAAAGCTGCGACGCCGAAAAAAACCGCGAAAAAACATCAGGGGCGCAATGCACCCGAAACAGACATGCCGGAGGCAGCCCCCGCAGAACCCGCCGCTGCGGAGAAAAAGGTAGCCCCGGCTCCGGATACGGCACAGCCCCAGCCGATCATCCGTCCGATCGACGACGATTTCAAGACACTGCTCGCAAACACGATCGAAGACGCCGCCGACGACAGCGGCTGGGCCTTCCTCGGCATCGTGGGCGGGGTGCTCACCAAGAAGATGCCGGACTTCGACCCCCGCAATTACGGGTACAAGAAACTGTCGCTGCTGGTAAAATCCCTTTCGAAAATAGTCGAAATCGAAGAGCGCCCGTCGGAAAATAAGGAGCTGAAACTCGTTTACGTCCGAAACCGTATCCGGTAGACGTCCAAGCCTGCCCGCCCCGGCAACCGAACCACGCAGGGATCACGGGCGCCCATGCAAAATACGCCGGACAGGCACCCCCGCAAGATTTTCCGGGCCACTATCCCTGCAGGATTTCCCGGCCGGATACGGCATAACAAACAGGTTACGGCAACGAGGCCGCTGCAACGCAATCTTGCAGCGGCCTTTCGCATAGCCCCCAATCCGGGTTGTGCGCCCGGCACAGGAGCTGCACGGGAACAGCGCAGGAGCAGCCGAAACAGCAGAAAGAACAACGGAAGAAACAGCGGAGGAAGCAACGGCAGAGAGAACGTCAGGAGGCGAATAACCTCGAAAAACCCGGAGCGGCACTTACAATCCGGAAGCAGCATTCGCAAAATTTTTTAATAACGCCACTACTGTCAAATCGCAATTAAAATTACAAAATCCGGTAACGATCAAGCAGCGAAACAAGCCTCTGAATGCGCAATTATCAGCAATGCGGAGGCACAAAGAGAAAAAACCGCCGGATTAGAGCCGCAAAAAAGTCATCCGCCGTGAACAATCTGACAATAAATTTATATATTTGTGATATTGTTTTCAAAACCCTACTAATCCGAAACAAGACATGGACAAAACCAATGTACGGGAGTTGCAGGATGTCGTGATCCGCTTTTCAGGCGACTCGGGCGACGGCATGCAGCTTACGGGCACGCTTTTCTCAGACACCTCGGCACTGCTCGGGAACGGGATCTCGACCTTCCCCGACTACCCTGCCGAAATCCGCGCGCCACAGGGTACCGTGGCGGGCGTATCTGGATTCCAGGTTCACTTCGGCAGCCACCGGGAGCTCAACCCCGGCGACTACTGCGACGTGCTGGTGGCGATGAACCCCGCAGCGCTCAAGGCCAACCGCAAATGGCTCAAACCGGGTGCGACGGTCATCATCGACGGCGATTCGATCACCGAAGACCACCTCAAAAAGGCGTGCTTCGCCACGCTCGACCCCATCGCCGAGCTGAAACTCGACGAGTACAACGTAGTAATCCCCGGCATCACCACGATGACGCGCGACGCGCTCCGGGAGACCGGCCTCGACAACAAGAGCGTGACCAAGTGCAAAAACATGTTCGCACTGGGTATCTGCTTCTACCTGTTCGACCGGCCGGAGGCTTACGCATTCAAATACATCGAAACCAAATTCGCAAAGAAGAACCCCGCCATAGCCGAAGCCAACAAGCTGGCCATCCAGGCGGGATACAACTACGCAGCCAATACGCACCAGTTCGCAAACACCTATACCGTAGCGCCCGCACCGCTCGAAAAGGGCACCTACCGCTCGATCAGCGGCAACGTCGCCACGGCATGGGGACTGTGCGCCGCAGCCGAAAAGGCCGGGTTGCCGCTCTTCTGCGGCTCGTACCCGATCACTCCGGCCACCGTAATCCTCGAAGAGCTGGCCAAGCGCAAAGACCTCGGGGTGAAGACCGTCCAGGCCGAAGACGAAATCGCGGGCATCTGCACCGCCATCGGCGCAGCCTTCGCCGGCAACTTCGCCGTGACGACCACCTCGGGCCCCGGCCTGTCGCTCAAGAGCGAGGCGCTGGGACTGGCCGTGATGACCGAGTTGCCGCTGGTGGTGGTCGACGTACAGCGCGGCGGCCCCTCGACGGGACTTCCGACCAAGACCGAGCAGAGCGATCTGGCGCAGGCGCTCTACGGCCGCAACGGCGAGTGCCCCGTGATCGTCGTGGCGGCATCGTCGCCCAGCGACTGCTTCCACTACGCATTCGAGGCCGGGCGCCTGGCCATGGAGCATATGACCCCCGTGATCCTGCTGACCGACGGGTTCATCGCCAACGGCTCGGAGCCGTGGCGCATCCCTGCGATGAAGGACTACCCTGCCATCACCCCGCCGATCGTGGACGAGGCCCCCGAAGGCGGTTTCATGCCCTACGTGCGCAACGAAAACCTGGCCCGCGGCTGGGCATTCCCCGGCAAGACGGGACTGGAACATCGTGTCGGCGGCCTTGAAAAGGACTGCGTAAAGGGTTGTATCTCGCACGACCCGTCGAACCACCAGAAAATGGTACGCACCCGCGCCGAAAAGGTGGCGAAAGCCGTCGACGACATCCCGGCACAGGCCGTATGGGGCGCCCCGGAAGGCGACCTGCTGGTGGTCGGCTGGGGAGGTACGCGCGGACACCTGCAAAACGCCGTCGACCAGATGCGCGCCGAAGGCAAGCGCGTTTCGCTGTGCCATTTCAACTACATCAACCCGCTGCCGCACGGCGTACGCGAGATATTCTCGAAATTCCGCAAGATCGTCGTCTGCGAGCTGAACGAAGGGCAGTTCGCCAACTATCTGCGCCAGAGTTTGCAGGAGTTCCGCTACGAACAGTACAACAAGTGCGAGGGCCTGCCCTTCACGGTTGCAGAGCTTTGCCAAAAATTCGAATCCTTATTGAAATAACGCCATGGCAGAATACAAATACACCCCCGCGGATTTCAAAAGCGACCAGGAGGTACGCTGGTGCCCCGGATGCGGCGACCACGCCATCCTCAGCGCCGTACAGCGCGCGCTGCCCGAGATCGCCGACGCGACCGACACGCCGCACAATCTTTTCACGTTCGTGTCGGGCATCGGCTGCTCGTCGCGGTTCATCTATTACATGAAGACCTACGGGTTCCATTCGGTGCACGGCCGCGCCAACGCCGTGGCCACGGGCGTCAAGGTCGCCAACCCGCGCCTCAGCG
>ULSH01056427.1_pt1 | contig 17892 bp, 18 predicted proteins | sample 1956151 | NCBI WGS metagenome assembly ULSH01 (sample SAMEA4835702, study PRJEB28245) | human gut metagenome | biome: gut microbiome; material: fecal sample | place: Denmark | collected 2008 | reverse complement strand
TGCGTGGCAGCTACGCAACAGAACGCCACGCATTCTCGTACTTCACATCAAGTCCGACGCTCGATTTGCTCGCCGCCGTTGCGGCTCGTATTACGTCTTCGAAGTTACACATTCCGTTTATAAGTACGCTTAGAATTGATGATGTGTTATTCAAATTCTCGGCGCGGTTAGTAGAGCAAAAATCTAGCAAATAAAAGGACACCGCACAAACTGTGCGGTGTCCGTAAACATGCGCCGATTATATATAAACGCGAGCGTAGCGAGCCACCAAGCCGATAATTTGGCGAAACTGCGACATGAACATTTATCCGTGCTTGAACTGATAGCGCAAATTCTCGGCGCGGTTAGCAGAGCAAAAATATAGCAAGTAAAAGGACGGTGCATACTTGCACCGTCCGTAAGATTGCGCCGATTTTTGCTCACGCGGTATGATATTTCCTCGTCCTGTACAACAGCCAATAGATAAGAGAACTGAGCGGCAGGTTGGTGAGCAGCACCATGGGCAGAACGATCGATTGAAGAATAAGGTCTATATCGTTGACGTTTGCACCGAGCCCGAAGAACCCGATGAGTATGCACACAACCGTCAGCTCGATGAACATCATTCCGCGATTGAGCAGTGACATTTTGAAGTTGAAATTGGCACGTTTTCGTCTTGTCGGATTGGTTAGATACACGATTGTGGGGATAAGGCACAATGCGCAACCGACAATGAGAATAGGCAGGAAGTATTTGTAGCTTATTCTCGTGCCGAGCGACGCCCACATGATTGCCACTTCAGCTGCGAAGAATGCAAGGATGATAAGGAAGGTGTCGCGGTTGATGCGATTGGATTGTATAAAGTTGAAAGTGTAGTACTCGCTCGTGTTGCCGCGATCGTACGGGCGGATTTTGTAGCCCTTTGCATACAATCTTGTCTTTATATCGCTGTCGGCATAGTCCGCTTGTTGTGGCTTGACTTCTTCCTGCTCTTTTTGTTTGTTATCGGCAAGCGAAACGAAGAACTCGCGATAATTCACGTCGTCTTTTTCATATTCGAAGCCGCCTTCTTGACGATTTACAACCGCCGAAGTGACAAACTGACCTTTGTCGGCAGGAGCGGAGTAGTTTTGATTTGCGCCTTCTATTTCGGCAGGCATATACTCGCGCGCGTATGTATTTTGATTTTGAACAGGTTGTGCGGGTTGAAAGGGTTGTACAGGCTCAACGTTTTGCGGAGCGGCGGGGGCGTATTCACGCACAGGCTCTTGCTCGGACTCATCTTGCTTGTTCTGAGCGTCGATTTGAGCCTCTCGCTCGTCAAGTTGCTTGAATATGTCTTTGAGCGTCGATTGAGAGTGCGCCGTTTCGATAGGTTGAGAAGAATATGCGTTCACGTACGTATGTTCGACAGGTTGAGCGTTTTCGGGGGCGTAGAACACTTGCGTCTCGGCTTTTTGGCGATTATATTCGCTCTCTTGGTCGAGTTTTGCAAACATTTCTTCAATGGTCATGGCAGGTTTTGCCTGCATTTGATGTTTTCTTTCCGCCTCTTCCTGACGCAATTTTTCTTCTTGTGCAAGACGCTCTTTTTCACGCTCTTCGGCAAGGCGACGTTCTTCTTCGGCGCGGAGTTTTTCTTCTTCCATTTTGCGAAGCATGCCCTTGACAAATTGTCTGTCTTCTTCGCTGCGTCTTAGTTGTTCTTCGGTTTGGCGGAGTTGCTCGTCCTTTTTAAAAGATTCTTCTTCGCTTTGGCGGAGTTTTTCCGCGCTGCGAGCGGCAGTCTCTTCCGATTGTTTCAAAAGCTCGTCTTTGCGGCGGATATCGTCTTCTGATTGGCGCAGTTGTTCTTCATAGAGTTTGAGCTGTTCTTCGGTCTGACGAAGTTGCGCGTCTTCTTGCTCGGCTTGAAGCCTGAGCTGCTCGGCATCTTGCTCGCCGATCTCGTTGCCATAGCGGTCAAAGAACACCTTTTTCTCAACGATTTTGTCTTTGTAGACCACTTTGGGCTTTTCTTCCGCGCTCTTTGAGTAGGGGCGCAGTTCGCTGGCGTCAAAGGGGATGGGGTTGGTGAAGTCGTACTCGTCGTTGGAAACGAGCTTGTCGAGAATGGTGCGCGAATACTCGTATTCGCCGCGTTCTTTTGCAAGGAAAGCGCGCCCTTCTTTTGTCAGGGCGTAGTATCTACGCTTGCCGCCACCGGTGTCGTCGGGATCTCCTTCATACGACGAAACCAGCCCTTGCTTTTCCAATCTTTTGAGCTGATTGTAGAGCGTGGCTTGTTTCAAGACGTAGTGAGAGTTGCTTTTGTCTTCGATCTCTTTGAGAATTTCGTAACCGTATTTGTCGGTGTCCCACAAGCATCCGAGAATGATCGTGGTGACGTTGCCGCGGATAAGGTCACTATTGACGGAAGAAATGTCCATAAATCATCTCCGCAATTTGATATATACAATTTTAGCAAACTATTATAAAATAGTCAATATTAGATAATAGTTTATACGTGATTTCTTGCAACATTTTGCCGTATTTTTTCGATTTGGCGGATTTTGCAAGATTTGATTGGTTTATTCTTGGTCGCTCGGAGTTCTGCCGGGGCGGAGTTTCACCACTTGCGCGGCGAGTTTTCTGTGGTCTTCTTCAATTGCGGCGTAGTGCTTTTTGGTGGTGTTGACGTCCCTATGTCCCAAAACGTCCGCAACGAGATATATGTCACCCGTTGCTCGATACAAGTTTGTGCCGAAGGTGCTACGCAGCTTGTGCGGCGAGATTTTTTTGAGCGGAGCGGCGGCTTGCGCATACTTTTTGATGATGTTTTCAACCGCGCGCACGGACAGTCTGCTCACTTGCAAGGACAAAAACAGCGCGTCGCGTTCTATGCCTTTCACCTTTTCGTTGCGTTCGATAAGGTTTTTGCGCTCGTGATCGATATAGTCTTTCAGCGCGCTCGCCACTTCGTCACCGAAGTAGAGAATGGCTTGATTGCCGCCTTTTCTCGTGATAGTGAAGGCGTTTGTTTCAAAATCCACGTCGTTTAGGTTCAGTCCCACGCACTCGCTGACACGAATACCCGTGCCGAGCAACAGCGAAATCAGCGCAAAATCGCGCGCATTTGTGTTGCGTTGGAATTTCTTTTGATGATCCGTCATGCCGTCACCGGTTTCAGCGATGTCCAAAATGCGCTCGACTTCGCGTTTTTCAAGGCGGATAATGTCTTTGTCGTGCTGTTTTGGCATAGTGAGCTTTGCAGAAACGTTGCTCGGGATGCGGTCGTGGTTGAAATAGTATTTGAAAAACGAGCGAACGGTGGAAATTTTTCTCGATTTGCCTTTTTCGCCGTTGACGTGTTCTTTGCCGCCAAACTCGAAAAACGAGAGATATTCCATGTACGCTTCAAGGTTGCCGAGCGTGATCTTGTTCAAGTCTTCGCACACAAACTCATGCACGTCGGTGTAGTCCTTGAATGCGCGCACGTTTTTGAGCAAATAGTCAAAAAAGATGTTCAAATCATAGGCGTAGTTGAGCCTTGAAAGTATGCTTGTTTGCGGCTCGATACCTACAAAAAAGTCCTCGCAAAAAGCGGGGAGTTGCTCTCGCATGGCATAAAGCCGTTTGGTCATGATTTTTTCACGTTCGGTGAAATAGTTTGCCATAATGAAAAAACTCCTTGTATAAAGTATTTTTCAAAAAGTATTGTAGCAATCTGTTCGCAAAATGTCAATATTTATATACGTCATGCCCAACATAAGATTGATTTTCTTAATATAGTATGATATCATCATCGCATGAGCAATCAAATGAAACTGATCAAGAATAACCAAATCGACAGAGCTTGCGCCGTCTTCACGGAGATGTTTGAAGACTATCCGCTTTATTCCACGCTTTTGGGCACGGAAGGGGACTTGAAAAAGAAGATTTACTATCTTTTCAAGGTGGAAGTGTCGCTTGGCAAGAGATACACCTATGCCAACGAAGATTTCACGGCAATATGCTCGATCATTCGCCCCGACGACAAGGGCAAGGAGAGAAGTTTGGCGGCACTGTTTGCCAATCCGTTTTTTGCTATACCGTTTTTCAAAGCGGTCAGCCGCAAAGAAGCCAAGATAGCTATGGACTACGTTTCAGTCGCCGAGCAAGTGTCCGAGCCGTTCTACAATCCCGAAACCGATTGTTATATCAAAAACATCGGCGTTGCAAAAGCGAGCAGGGGACGCGGACTGTTGCGCGCCATGCTTGACGAGATATGCGGCGATATGCCGATTTGCCTTGAAACGCACGATGAAACCAACGTTGCGATATACCAAAAACTCGGATTTATATTGCTTGCGACAACAAATATCCACGGAATCAACCACTATTTTATGAAACGCCCGGCAAAAACCGAAGATACCGAGATATAATCGCAAGCAATGTTCAAGCGGTTTTGATACCAACCGACAGAAAAAAAACAAGAGTTCGTATGCGCGGACTCTTTTTTATCGTACGATTTTCAGCTCGATTGTGTGTTCGACTTTTGCTCGATTTTGCGATTGATTTTGTTGCGTGGTTTTGTTGCGTGGTTTTGCGCATTCGTGATTTTGTATATCGACAAAGCGTTTGGAGAAGTGACGGTTTTGTCACTAAAACCTTATTTGACAGACAATTTAACAGATAAATAAAATAATTGCGGCGATGTAGGCTTATTGCGCCGCCTTTATAGGCTGAAACCGATGATAAGCCCTATGCCGGCGGTGAGCAGGGCAAGACCGATGAGAGAGCGGGCGGTGAATTTCTCTTTCATCACGAGCCAAGACAGCAGCATTGTCAGAAGTATTGACAGCTTGCCTATGCAGTTGACCGCAACGGGATTTGCGCCGTCAAAGTTGAGTGCGGCATATTCAAGAAGCCATGCGCCGCCCGTGGCTATGCCCGATAGAGTGAGAAAGATCCAAGACTTTGCGGTGATCTCTTTTGCGCCTTTGTAGTCTTTTTTTGCAAGCACGATCGCCATTGCAAACACAAACACGACAAGCGTGCGATAAAACGTTCCGACATCGGACGGTATGCCTTTCAAGCCGAGCTTTACAAACAGCGACACAAGCGATGCAAACACCGCGCTCAAAATGGCAAAAATCAGCCATCTTTTGCTTTTTGGTTGCTCGATTTCGGTTTTGTCGAGCTTTGGAATCATCAAAAACGTGCCTACAAGCATCAAAACCATTGTCAGACACAGCATACCGATTGTCAGCGGATCGCCGCCTTTTGTGGTGTCGTCAAAGAAGAATATGAGAAAAAGTATTGTTGTCAGCACAAAACTTGACTTGTCTATGGGCGCGACTTTGTTGACGTCGCCTTCTTTTAGCGCGCCGAAATAGAACAGCCACGACACGCCCGTCGCAAGCCCCGAAAGCACAAGAAAAAGCCAATTGTATGCGGTTAGATTGGCGAATTTTGCAATATCGCCCGTGATTGCGCACATCGCAAGCGAGCATACGATGACAATGCCCGTCCTGTATGCCGTTGCAAAATTTGAATTGACGTCTTTTATCCCGATTTTTGCAAGTATGGTGGTCAGCGAAGTGCAAATCGCTCCGCCGAGAGCCAAAAGAACCCAAACCATATTTCTCGTCCTTTCGACATTGTTTTCTCTCGATTTTGCGGCTTGCCATATCCGATGCCGAACATCATCATTTTTTTGTGCCGCTCCACCGTGAATCGCGCTCATTATGCGCCTTGTCTGTCCACAAGTCAATCGTTTGCCATATTTTGAGTGTTTCTATTGTCATTAACAAACCGTAAACCAAAATTCACTCTCTTTAACCACGAAAAAAGCACATCTCCGCTTGGATAGCAAGCAGACAATCTGCGGAATTGTCAGAGCAGAGAAGACAATCGTCTACGACGGCGTTTTGATTGTTTGCACAATCGTTTGCTATGCAAATAGCACGCGGTGCGTGCAACCGCCGTCTATGTCCGCTGCGCACGAAATCTGCAAATGCAAGCGCTTGCATCTTTCTTTGCTTGCGGTCAGCACCGAAAGGTGGTTCGGCACGCAAAGCGTGCGGCTGTTTTCTCAAAAAACAGCCATAATCCACACCCTTGGAACACGAAAAAAGCACATCTCCGCTTGGGTAGCAAGCAGACAATCTGCGGAATTGTGGCAGGAGTTTTTGTCCGTGTATGAACTGATAGCAAAGATTTTCTGCGCGGTAGAGCCACGAAAATACTGCTGAAAGGCAAAGGATTGTCTTGAAAAAGAAAATCCGTGCCAAACAGCACGGATTTTCGTGGTGGAGAGGGGTGGATTCGAACCACCGAAGTCACTGACAACAGATTTACAGTCTGCTCCCTTTGGCCACTCGGGAACCTCTCCATTGGAGCTGGTGATCGGAATCGAACCAACAACCTACTGATTACAAATCAGTTGCTCTGCCTGTTGAGCTACACCAGCGTATTCAGTTGTTGGTGCCTCGGGGCGGACTCGAACCACCGACACAGGGATTTTCAGTCCCTTGCTCTACCACCTGAGCTACCGAGGCATATATAGCGGATTGTGTTTTGGTTGGTGCGGACATAAAGTCCGCTTTCTTAAATATATGGCAGTGACGGTTGTCACTGCCACATATTCGATTGGCGACCCGGAGGGGGCTCGAACCCCTGACCTCCAGCGTGACAGGCTGGCGTACTAACCAACTGTACTACCGGGCCAAAATATTTTTGGTGGGCCTTCACGGACTCGAACCGCGGACCGATCGGTTATGAGCCGACTGCTCTAACCAACTGAGCTAAAGGCCCGAATCAATATCGGTGAAGTTTTCTTTGGTTGGTCGGGGTGAAGAGATTCGAACTCCCGACCTTCTGAACCCAAATCAGACGCGCTAGCCAAACTGCGCTACACCCCGAAAGATTTTCGCGTCGTTCATTTGCGACTTTCACACTATACAATAAATCCGAGCCGATGTCAACGATTTTTTGAAGATAATTTGAGAATTTTTTGACAAAATTTTTCCGCAATTGCTTTTTTGCGCCAAAAACCGCAGTTTTACGCCGCCAAAATGCATTTATCCTATTGGTATGAAAACTATAGACCGTCGGCGAGACGAAAATATCGTGTTGAAAATCACGGGTGATATCGACGAATGCAGCGCAAAGGGCTTGCGAGCTGACGTTGACGCAATCATAGAATCGAGCGCGCGCATACGCACGCTCACTCTCGATATGCAGGGCGTTACGTTTGTGGACAGCACGGGGCTCGGATTTGTGTTTGGAAGATACAAAAAGCTCAAAGCGATAGGTGCGGAGCTGTTGCTCAAAAACGTGCCAAAGCAAGTGGACAAAGTCTTTCAGACAAGCGGTGTGTACCGCATAATACCCGTGGTGGAATAAGGAGTGAGTATGAACAGATTTGATATGAGATTGGCGGCAAAAAGCCACAACGAAGCGTTTGCAAGAAACGTGGTTGCGTCCTTTGCGGTGGAGATATCACCCACGCTTGAAGAGATCAACGACATAAAAACCGCCGTCAGCGAGGCGGTGACCAACTGCGTTGTGCATGCCTACAAAGACGGCGATGAGAGAGCAATTGTCGAGATAGAGTGCGTGGTGGACGAAATAGAACGCTCCATAGAGATTGTCGTGAAAGACTTCGGGCAAGGCATAGCGGACGTAAAACAGGCGATAGAGCCGTTTTTCACCACGTCGGCGGATGACGAGCGCAGCGGCATGGGGTTTACCATAATAGAAACGTTTATGGACGAAATGAGCGTTGAATCCACGCTTGGCAAAGGCACTAGCGTGCGCATGAAAAAGGTGATGAGCAAATGTTAGACCACGAAACGACGCTCGCGCTCATCAAAAGGGCGCAAGACGGCGACGACGGCGCAAAAGAGCAACTTGTCAAAGAAAATATTCCGCTTGTCAAATCGGTGGTGAAACGTTTTAAGGGCAGGGGCGAATACGATGATTTGATGCAGCTTGGCGCAATCGGATTTCTCAAAGCCATACAAAACTTCGATTCCGCATACAACGTGCGCTTTTCCACCTACGCCGTGCCGATGATAAGCGGCGAGATCAAACGCTTTTTGCGTGATGACGGCATGGTGAAAATCTCGCGTTGGGCAAAGACTTTGGCAACCAAAATCAATGTTTTTGTGGACGAAAAGCTCAAAAACGGCGAAAAAGAGCCGTCCGTTGACGAAATTGCGCTCAATTTCGGCGTGGATAGAGAACAAATTGTCTTTGCAATGGACACGGGGCATTATCTGTTGTCGCTCTCATCCACGGTGGGCGATGACGACGTCACGCTTGAAGACAAAATCGTTGGAGACCGCTCACCCGATGAAGATCTTGACAAAATCATGCTAAAAGACTGCATAGACGATTTGCCCGAAAGAGAAAAGAAAGTCATTATTTTGCGCTATTTCAGGGATAAAACTCAAAGCGAAATCGCCGCCGAGCTCGGAGTGTCACAAGTGCAAGTGAGCCGTATAGAGTGCAAAGTCCTTCAAAAGCTCAAAGAAAAGCTCGTCGAAGAATGATTTTGAGAAAAACAATGCAACGTGCCGCGGACAGTCAATAGACCGTCCGTTTTTTATGCATTGCGCGGCTTTTTGTTTAAGTTTTTGAAGGTTTGTCAATGATAGGAACGTATGGACGGGCTTTTTGTGAAAAATCAAAACGAAAAAGAAGTGTATTTCAAAAGGAACGACAACCAAGAAGGAGTGCGTGGCAAAATCGCAGACGTTGCTGAAAATGTCATAGTTAGCCGTGTCGTTGAGAAAAACCAAAATGAATCGGTTGTGGAAAAAAGTGAGTGAAATATGCCTAAAAACCTTTTATAGCACTTGATATAAAACGAAAAACCGCATATTTTTTATTGAAAAGCCGTCAAAACAACAAAAAGCAATGAATAAGGAAAATTGAAAAATTATGATAGATCGCAAAGAATATCAACAATACGTCAAGAAAAATTCGCCAAAGTCACCGATGTTTCGGACACTGTTTTGGGCTTTTGTGGTTGGCGGTGTGATTTGCTGCATAGGCGAAGGCTTCGGGGATATGTATCGGCATGTCGTTGTCAACATCGATGAGAAAACGGTTGCGATATACGAGAGTTGCACGATGATTTTTCTCGGCAGTTTGCTCACCGCGCTCGGATTGTACGACAAAATCGGCAGATTTGCAGGTGGCGGATCGATAATTCCGATCACGGGATTTGCAAACTCGGTGGTTTCGCCGGCAATGGAATACAATCGAGAAGGCGTGTTTTTCGGCGTATGCGCAAAGATGTTTGTCATCGCAGGTCCTATCATTGTTTTCGGAGTGGTTGCAAGTTTTCTTGTGGGACTTGTCGGCTATTTTGTCGGTCTTTAAGCTCAAAGTGGCTATATTTGTTCGATTTTTGTGAGATTTGAATATGAGAACGGTCAAATTCGATAAAAACGTGTATATCAAAAGCGGCTTTACGATCGTCGGACCAAAGGAAGACGACGGCAATTTTTCGGGATGTTTCGACATCGTGTTGAAAAACGATTTGTGGTGCGAAAAGTCGTTTGAGAAGTGTGAAAGCAAGATGCAACGTGACGCAATTAGCGGCGCAATATGCAAAGCGTGGCTCAAAAGAGAAGACGTGGACATGCTTGTCGGCGGCGATTTGCTCAACGAACTGTCCGCAACAAGCCTTGCCGCGCGCAATTTTCCTTGCGGATTTTTGGGGCTTTACAATGCTTGTTCAACTTTTAGCGAGAGCATGCTTGTCGGGGCAATGGCGATTTCGGGCGGTCACGTAAATGCGGTTGCTTGCTCAACGTCAAGCCATTTTGCAACGGCAGAGCGTCAATATCGCTTTCCGCTTGAACTTGGCAATCAGCGTATGCCCACGGCGCAATGGACGATTACGGGCGCAGGATGCACGATTTTGAGCGGAGATATGCCAAAAAAATATAACAACAGAGTGTACGAAGACGACATAATCGCAATCGACGAGAATATGAATATCGACGAGAAAACGCTTGAAAAATACAAAAAATCCATAGAAAAACAGAAGAAAATCATAGACAAACAACGCTCCAACATCATTCAAGACAATTTTGCAAGAGTGAACAACGACTATATGCGTGAAAACTCGCATTTTGTGCGTGTGACGGGCGGAACTATCGGCAGAGTCGTGGATTTGGGCATCGATGATGAAGGCAATATGGGCGGAGCAATGGCTCCCGCCGCCTGCGACACGATATTGACGCATTTCAAGGATACGGGGCGTGATCCCGACTATTATGACGGCATTTTCACGGGTGATTTGGGCAGATTCGGCAAAGAAACGCTCAAATATCTGCTGAAAAAGGAAGGAGTACAACTGCCGCCGTATTACATGGACTGCGGCGCAAGCTTTTTCAAGCCCGAACAAAAGACTTTTCAGGGCGGATCGGGCGCAGGGTGCGTCAACGTGACGTTCAACGGTTATATTCTCAAACGCATGCAACGCGGAGAGCTAAAAAGGGTGCTTGTCGTGCCGACAGGCGCACTGCTCAACAAGGATACGCCGCTGCAAAAAGAAACTATCCCCGGCATAGCGCACGCTTTCACGCTCGAAAGCGAACAATTTTGATGCAAAACTCCGCTAATAGCGGAGATGTGGTGAAAAATGGAAGTGTTTTTGGATTATCTCAAAACGTTCGCCGTGGGCGGACTTGTGTGTATGATAGGTCAAATTCTCATCAACAAGACGAGAATGTCGTCCGCGCGCATACTTGTGACGTATATGCTTGTGGGTGTGGTGTTGGAAGTGTGCGGCGCGTTTGAGCCGATAAAAGAGTTTGCGGGTTCGGGCATAACTATACCCATAATCGGATTCGGTTCGAATTTGGCAAAAGGCGCGCTGGAAGGCGTGAAGAAGGACGGATTTCTCGGCGCGATAACTGGCGGTATGAGCGCGGTTGCGGCAGGACTGACCACCGTGATTGTGTGCGGCTTTGTCTTCGGACTTATATCTCGCTCTCGTTCAAAAAAGATGTGACGGCAAATAAAATGATTTAGATGCACGGTTTTAATCAATATCAATCATTCTTTGCCAATGCGATTGACACCGAGCAATTCTTATTGAATATAATCGCTCCAAAACATTGACTTATACAATCGCTCAATCGTTCGGTATATCGATGTTGTTTGTGCTTTTGCGGATTGCTGTTTGCCGCTTTATGCGCTCAGGTTTAACATCTCCGAGTTGGTTTTCACGTTCAAGAAAGTGTCGGGGACTGCTCCCACGATGAGATTTTCGCACACAAGCACTTCGGCTTTTACGCTTATGGTGGGTTGGTCGATAGGTGTGACTATGCTTACGTCCGCATACACGTCGATGTAGATCTTGTGCAATGTCTGATTGATGCCTGCCGACTGAAAATATGACACGAAATCGCAGTTGGCAGTGCCGATCGGCGATATTTTTATGGTTACGTCCGGTCCGAAACCCATAAGGAGCGCAAGCCCCGTGAACGTGCCGGCGGAGATTTGGATCTCTTGCGTGCCGAGCGAGTCGAGATTGGCTTGGGCGAGATTGGCGATTTGGCGCGCGATTTTGTTGATTTCAGGCGAATTTGCCTTGATCATGGTCACTTTTCCGTCTTTATCCTTGACGATTTCAAAGAGTTGTTCATAGGTAAGTCCGTCAGATAGCACGCTTGTTGCCGCCACGTTGACGGCGTTTGTGGTGATTGCTCGCATTTGCGCAACCGAGCTGTCCATGACCGTTGGCACGATGTTTGCACGAAAATATACGGTGCAAAATATGAAAATCGCTATCACGAGCGACAGCGCAATGACAACGCGGAACAGTTTCGGATGTGCGGTTTTTCTTTTTCTTTGCGAGTTTTGCACGATATATTGTATGAGAATTGCCGCTATTTCTTTACAAACGCGCGCACGATTGGTATAATCAAGGCATGGATTTGTTCGATCTTCAAAATAACGTAGAAAAAATGGCTCCGCTTGCCGAGCGTATGCGTCCTCGCACGCTTGACGAGTTTTTGGGGCAAGGCAGGATAGTGGGCGAAGGCTCGCTGCTTCGTCGCGCCATATCGGCGGACAAATTGGGCAGTTGCATATTCTACGGCCCGCCCGGCACGGGCAAAACCACCCTTGCCAACATAATTGCAGAAAACACCAACGCAAATTTCGTCAAACTCAACGCGGTCACGAGCGGCGTTGCCGATGCAAAGAAAGTGATTGACGAAGCGCGCGATTTGTTGCGTATGTACGGCAAACGCACCTATTTGCTTCTTGACGAGTGTCACCGCTGGAACAAGGCTCAAAGCGACAGCGTTTTGCAAGCAATCGAGCAAGGCTACATCATTTTTATCGGCTCTACAACCGAAAATCCTTACGTGTCCATGACGCGCGCAATCGTGTCGAGATGCCGCATTTTCAATTTCTCTCGGCTCACCGAACAGGATATTCTCAAAGGTTTAGAAAGAGCAGTGAAAGACAAGGATCGCGGGCTTGGCAATATGAATCTTGTCGTGTCGGATGATGCTTTGCATCATATCGCATGGGCAAGCGGCGGCGATATGCGCACGGCTCTCAATGCGCTTGAACTTGCGGCACTGACAACGCACGCCGGAGAAGACGGAGTTATCAGAGTGGGCAAGGAAGAGGCTGAGCAATCCATACAACAAAAGGCTTTGAGCATGACCGAAGATATGTATTACGACATGATCTCGGCGTTTATAAAGAGCATGCGCGGCTCGGACAGCAACGCGGCTTTGTATTGGGCGGAAAGACTCATCGAGGCAGGTTGCGATCCCATGCTCATCGCGCGCAGGATTATGATTCACGCTTGCGAAGACGTTGGCTTGGCTGATCCCAACGCAATCGTGGTGGCGACTTCTTGCGTGCAGGCTTTTGAGCGTATCGGTTTGCCCGAAGGCAGAATTCCGCTTGCCGAAGGCATAATTTACGTTTCCGAAGCGCCGAAATCGAACAAAGTCGTCGAAGCGCTCAGCGGTGCGGATAATGCGGTGAAAATGATAAAGCACGAAACCGTTCCGCTGTATCTTAGAGATCCCAACTACAAGGGCAACGAAGAAAAAGTGAGCGGTTACAAATATCCGCACGATTACGGCGGATGGGTGAAACAACAATATTTGCCCGACGAGATCAAGGACGCCAAGTTCTATGAGCCGACCGAAAACGGCTTTGAAAAGGTGATAAAAGAAAGACAAGACAAGAGAAAGTGAAAATTCGCTCTTTTCAAAACGGACTGCAAAAAACACTGCAATCCGTTTTTTATTTTCAGGGCGATATATTTAATATATCGAAATTTGTTGAAAATTGAAAGTCGGTCTTGACATATTGCGGAAATCGGCATATAATATCAATTGATATAAAATAAAAAGCGGGTGAATTATGCCAAGAAAAGTGTCCGTGACAAAACAAATGATAGAGAACGTGTCCATCGATATGATAAAGAACGGTGAAACGCTCAACGCGCGCGCAATCGCAAAACATCTCGATTGCTCAATACAGCCGATCTTCTACAACTTCGCCACTATGGACGATCTGAAAGAGGCGGTGAACAAGCGTATTCTCAAGATTTTTGAAAAGTATATAGACGATCACGCAAACAGCGACAAATATCCGCCGTTCAAAGCCATAGGCTTTGCGTATATCGGATTTGCAAAGGATTATCCCGAATATTTCAAATTGCTTTTTATGGACGAAAAAGGCGCGTCCGTCATGTCTATGGCAGGATCGACGCAACGCATGATGACGGATCTTCTTGTCAAAATGCTCGGTTGCAACAAGCAAACGGCAATGCTCATTCAGACGGAAATGTGGGTTTTCGTGCATGGATTTGCCACTATGATTGCGACAAAATACATCCAATGGGACGAGCAAAGCGTCAGCGAGATGCTCACCGACGTTTTTGAAGGGCTGAAACTCAAATTGCACTTGAAATAAGCGGCGAAAACGTTTTTAACACGGGAGATTGAAAACTTTATGCTTGAAATAAACAACCTTACAAAAACTTACGGCGCAAACGCAAAACCGTCCGTTGACAATCTGTCGCTTAAAGTAAACGACGGCGAGATTTTCGGTTTTATCGGTCCGAACGGAGCAGGAAAGTCAACAACCATAAAGTGCATAACCGGCATAGTGGATTTTGCAGGCGGCAACGTGCTTGTTGACGGAATCGACATCAAGCAAAACCCCATAGAAGCAAAAAAACATATAGGTTACGTCAGTGACGATCACGTCATGTACGAAGGGTTGACGGGCGTTGAGTATATCAATTTCATTTGCGACGTTTTTGACATTCCGCAAGGGGAAAGAAAGGAGCGGCTTGACAAGTATGCCGAGCTTTTCTCGCTCACGGACGCTGTCAAAAAACAAATTTCCACCTATTCGCACGGTATGAAACAGAAGTTGAACATCATATCCGCGCTCATTCACGAGCCGAAAGTGTGGATTCTTGACGAGCCTATGACGGGACTCGATCCCAGATCCGCTTTCAATCTCAAAAAACTTATGAGAGAGCATGTCGACAAGGGCAATTGCGTGTTTTTCTCATCGCACGTGCTCGAAGTCGTGGAAAAAGTGTGCGACAAAGTGGGCATAATAGATGACGGAAAACTGATAACTTGTTGCAAAATCGACGAGCTTAAAGAGCGCAATCAGGACAAGTCGCTTGAAGAATTGTTCCTTAAACTCACCGACGATTTGCAAAATCAGGCGACATTTGGCGAAAAAGCGGAGTGAGTATGACAAAATCCTTGTTGCTTTTCAAAACGCTGTATAGGGACGCAACCGCCGATCAAAGAAGGGAAAAGGGGCAAAAGCGCGCAAGAGATGGATCTTACGGCATAGCGGTCGCGCTTGTGCCGATTGCGATTTTCGTTGCGGTATTGGCAGGGTATGTGGCAAGCACCGTAAAAGACGATTTGTCGCTTGCATATCTTGTCTGTCTTGCGGTTGTCGGTGTGCAAATTTGCGCGCTGTTTTTGTCGCTCGGCACGGTGTTTTCCACACTCTACGGCACAAAAGATATGCCGCTTTTGCAGTCTTTGCCGCTAAAACCCGTTGACGTGTTTTTTGCAAAATTCTCGCTTGTGTTCGTCACCATGCTCAAAATGATTGCGTGCGCTCTGACGCCTATCCTGTATTGCATGATTGTCGGGTTCAACATCGCAAACGGCAGGGTATTTTACGGCGCATACGCAACTATGTTGCTTGTAGTTGCGGTATCTCCCGTGCTTCCGCTGTTTGTGTTGACGCTGTTTTCTTTGCCGATAAACTACATCGGCTCGTTCATAAAAGGCAAACCCACGCTCAAAAGCGTGCTGACGATCCTTGCGTACTTGCTTGTGATGTGCTTGTATATGGTGCTTGTCTATTTTATGAACACCAAAGGGTTCGGTCAGCAAGGGGAAGTTGTCACCAATCAAACGCTTGCCGCGCTGTCCACACTCGCAACGGTGTTCTATCCCGACAAAACGCTCGCTTTCTTTGCAATGGGCATAGACGCAGGCAAGAATTTCGGCATATCTGCCGCCATAATCGTTGGCATGGTGGTGATTGCGATATTGCTTTCAGGGCTGTTCTATCGCAGAATAATGTCCAAAAAGGGCGAAAACTCCGCTCGTGACGTCAACAAGACGGAAAGTTTCAAACAACAAAACATCGTCAAATCTCTTGTTAAGCGTGATTTTACAATGATTGTGCGCAACAGCACGCTTGCGATGAACTCGTTTGCCAATTTGTTTATGGCACCCATATTCATCGTGGTGTCCTATTTTATAAGCGGATTCAAAGAAGGCGCGCAAGACGGACAAATGACCGCGCTTATGAGCGAGATGCTCAACATCGGCTACGTCGTGATGTATTCCATGATATTCCTTGCCGGCGCGAATATGCTTGCAAATCAATCCTACACGCGTGAGGGCAAATCTTTTTTTGCATACAAAACATTGCCAATAAGACCGTCCGACAGCATAAAATCCAAACTTTTGCTTGCGTGCGCCGCACCTATGGTTTTTCTTGTGCCGATCATGCTTATTGCGATATTACTCTACAAAATCGACATCGTATCTTCGTTTTTTGCCGCGCTTGACACCATGCTTATGGTTGTGGGCGTGTGCAGTCTGAGCATACTTTTTGATATGAAGAAAGGCAATCAGCATTGGGAGACTTCCGCAGAGTTGCGTATGGCAAGCAAGGGCAATCTGTATCAAATCGTCACCGTATTTATATCCATAGTTCCTGCAGTGGTGCTGTTTGCGCTGGGTATGGTGCTTGCGGGCTTTGCCGAAACTCTCGGTGAAATCACCGTCAAAGCAATATTTTGGAGCGTGGGGACGATATTGTCCGCAATCGTTTGCATAGCGGGCGTTTGCGTGCTAAAATCAAATGGCGTGAAATGGTATGCCGTGATCGGAGAGAACAATCCCGATCTCAATGCCGCGCGCAAAACGAGAAATATAAAGAATAAAGGACTTTTGAGATGATACAAAAACACAAAATCGCGCTTGACGTTGGGGACGTTCGCATAGGAGTTGCGGTGAGCGACCTTTTGGGAATAACCGCAAATCCGCGTGAAACCTACGTGAGAAAGAAAGGCGACACTGCCGCCGACATAGCGTATTTTTGCGAATATTCAAAGAAAGAAGACGCGGACGCATTTGTTCTCGGTCTGCCCAAAAACATGGACGGCACGGAAGGAGACAGAGCGGTGGTCACGCGTGAGTTTGGCGATATGCTTGAAAAGGCGAGCGGAATCCCCGTGTATTATCAGGACGAAAGGCTCACGACGGTGTCTGCAGAACGCATGCTCATAGATGCGGACGTAAGACGAGAAAAACGCAAAAAAGTGATCGACAAGGTTGCCGCAACCATAATTTTGCAAGCGTATCTTGATTCGCACTCGTCATTCAAGATGTAAATTGCATCCGTTGGCAATTTTTGCAACAAAGCCACTAAACAGTGAAGATTTGTGATAAAAATTGATTTTATATCGCTTGATATAAAATAAAATCGTCTTAATTTTCTTTGCGATTTTAATAATATGGTTGCAAATTGCAAAAAATATGTTACTATCAAGATAACAAACGGGCATAGCCCAAGGAGAATAAAAAAATGGCTGATTTTTTTGACGACCAAAACAACATGGCAGAAGACGACGATATCATCACGTTGTACAACCAAGAGACCGACAAGGACGAAAACTTCTATCACCTTGCAACTCTTGACGTTGACAAGAGATGGTTTGTCGTTATGAAACCCGTCGAAAAGCTCGACGACATAGATGAAGACGAAGTGCTTATCTACGAAATCGTTGAAAACGAAGACGGCAACGACGTGTTCTGCGCAATCGAAGACGAAGACCTTTTGCAAAGAGTTTTCGACGAGTTTATGGCAGAAGTGGAAAAGATGGAAGATGCAGGCTGCTCTTGCGGCAGCGATTGCTCTTGCTGCAATCACGATTGCCACTAAGAACAATTTGCTTGAAGGCGCGCGATTTTGTCGCGCGTTTTCTTTTTGTCTTTGATTGTAGCGGCAATGCAAATCGGAGTTTTTGCGACTTGAATATTGCTCGTATATTGCTCTAAATAACAAAAAATGAAGATTTTTGAAAATTTTCTGAAAAATTTGCGATTTTCTTTGATTTTTGTTTGCAAAATTATTTTATATATAATATAATCCAAATCGACCACACACCGTGGCGGAGTGATTTTTGTTCCGAAAGGAGATTTTCACGGCGAAACCACGGAAGGTACAAACAATTTTAGGAGGACCACAACAATGGCCGTAACAACAATGAAAGCCCTGCTCGAAGCAGGCGTGCACTTCGGACACCAAACAAAGCGTTGGAACCCGAAGATGAGCAAGTACATCTACGCAACGAGAAACGATATTCACATCATCGACCTTCAAATCTCCGTT
>ULSH01033293.1_pt1 | contig 17925 bp, 20 predicted proteins | sample 1956151 | NCBI WGS metagenome assembly ULSH01 (sample SAMEA4835702, study PRJEB28245) | human gut metagenome | biome: gut microbiome; material: fecal sample | place: Denmark | collected 2008 | reverse complement strand
CTGATACATGATAATGAGTGCCATGTGAATGCGCATGGTACTCTCTTTGAAAGAGAGGTATGAAAATGAAATCAGTTCCGGATTACGCGGATCGAATCCTTGAAATCCATGGACCGAATATGTTCAATATGTTTCATGTTGATAGGGCAATTAAATTTGCAGAAGCGCATGGTTTAAATGGCCTTATTTTCCACTGCAATGATTTACTCGATAGATTGATCCTTCCTTCAAAGTATTTTACTAAGCAGGTATGCCTTGAAAACTGGCCTGTTCGAGAAGCAACACTTATGAACAACCAGTATTATATGCATGGCGTACTTAAGAAATGTAAGGATGCAGGTCTTAACTTCTTTGCAGAGGTTAAAGAAATCTACTATCCTCAAGATATTCTTGAACTGTATCCGAACCTTCGAAAGGAAAATGGCGCAATTTGTGCTACGGATCCTTTTTGGTGGGAATTCATTGAAGAAAAGGTTTCGGAATTTACACATCGTTTTCCTACGGCTGCTGGTATCGTTGTAAGCCCCGGTACTCGCGAAAGTATGGTTTCTTTTGCGGCAAATCGTTGTACTTGTGAGCGTTGTAAGAATTATAATGTCGATGACTGGTACAAAAATTTAATTGCTGCAATGTATCGTCCGTTAGCAAAGGCTGGCATGCGTTTGGTTGTGCGTGATTTCTCTTATACTGCGGATCACCAATTCGCGATGGTTGAAGCGGCTAGATCTGTGTCTAAAGATATCACGATGGCACTTAAAAAGGCACCTCATGATTATTATCCGACGTTTCCGGATAATCCGGCAATTGGATGCTGTGGCTCGGACATGCGTCAGTGGGTTGAGTTTGATACCTGGGGACAATATTTTGGATTAGGGGTATTTCCATGTAGTGTGGTCGAGGATATGCAAGGACGCTTACAACGCTATTTGGATAAAGGTGTAAGCGGGGTCATGCTTCGAACAGACTGGGAGATTATCAGCCAAGGCAGTGTATTTAATTCGTTTAACATTTTAAATCTTATTGCTGGCGCAGAACTTAGCAACAATGTAAATGCAAATCTCGATATGATATATGACCGTTGGGTATCCGAAGGGTTATATAGCCCATTGATTCATGATTCTTTTGCACAAATTCCCTGTGTTCCCACAGCACCGAATGCGAAGATCGTGTTTAAGGAACTGATGAAGAGATCTTGGCAAATTATTGAAAAGATTGATTATATACGTGGACATGTTTTTCAAGAAAATGTGCAGATCTTTGATCGTTACTTCATGGCCTATGATATGATGATTCATTTCCATAGTCGCGATGACTGGGATCCAGGTGCGTCTGCGCGGGTTGAGCCAACAGATGAAAACTTGCCTGTTATTTTCAAGGAGAAGGATGAGGGCGTTGCGTTGGCTGAAAGCTTGCGAGAGCTTGTAAAACCAGACGAACTCGGCCTAACTGAAGAGATCAAGAAGTATCTTAATTTCATGCTGGATATGTATATTTTGTATGCTAAGATTATGCGCCATCAAGCACACACTGTATGCCTTACGAGACGCGCTGAGCAGACAAAGAAACGGGAAGATATTGAGGCTGCTATTGCCACATTGGAAGGATATGACGAGGAAGCGGCGATCCTGAAAGAGTATGTGGAAGATAAAGCATACTCTAATGAAATCGAATGGTGTCTTGATGGGAATAGGGTTTTGCACTTCAAGGACGATGTGGCTTCGGTATTGAATGCAATTTGATTGAGTAATGTATAGAGCGGCAGGTTTTGTATCTGCCGCTTCTTTATACAGAATGGGAGAGACATATATAATGAGAAGCGTTTGTATTGAGCCGAAAATGGGAAAGATAATTTCAAAGCTTGATCTTTCTGGGAAGGAAGCATGTTTAAATCTTTTGTTGCCAGAGGTCGATATTCGGGTTGAAAGTCATTTAAAAAGGCCGGCGATTGTTGTTCTTGGTGGGGGCGGTTTTGACCATGTATCTTTAAGAGAAGGAGAGCCGGTTGCACTACAGTTTGTTGCAAAAGGTTTTGTTGTAGGGGTATTGTACTATTCACTGATCCCGAACCGCTGGCCAAGTCAGATGCACGATGTAGCGAATGCTGTAGCCTATCTGCGAAAGCACGCAGAGGAATACTATATTGATGCAGAAAGAGTTTTTGTTCTCGGCTTGTCGGCTGGAGGCCATCCAACTGCGGCACTTGCAATTTATAGTTCGCTTGAAGAAAATACTGAGCGGTTGCCAGAGGGAGCCAGACCCAATGGAATAATTTTAGGATACCCATTGCTTGACACAGCAGAATATGGTGTTGAGATTGCGACTAAAAATTTGTTGGGAGAACAAATGAATAATCGTGAACTTATTGAAAAGACATCTCTGATTAGCCTGGTGCACAGCAAGATGCCACCCGTATTTATTTGGAGTACGCAAGAGGATGAAATAATCCCCCAACAGGGAATTCTTGAATTTGTCAGTCGTTTGGTGAAAAAGGGTGTGAAGTGTGAATTCCATTTTTATTCTAAAGGCGTGCATGGGCTTGGTGTAGCAACTTTACAATCGGCCATGAGCCCTGCGATGATTGTACCATCTAGTGCAGAGTGGGTGGCAGCGGCAATTCGTTGGGCATTGGATTGCTCCGGAAAGTCCAATGGAATGAAGTCAAGTAGGTGATGCAATAAGGTGTTGAAGTTGCGTGCGCCGCTCTGCAAAATCACCTCGACTGGTAAATAAAAAACCGCACCCGAGGGAAAATTTCCTTCGGACGCGGTTTATTAGGTTTTACGAATCATCAGCTGATGCGGCAAAATCCGAGTCTTTTTTCGCAGAGGTGTTTTTCCGTCTAAAAGCTGAATCAACATTTTGGCGGCAAGTGCGCCGATATCCAGCATGGGCTGTGTGATAGTTGTCATGGGTGGAATGGTGATATCTGCGAGGTACGTTCCGTCAAAGCTGACCAGATTGATTTGATCAGGAGGAATGTGCAGCTGCTCAATCAGTTTGTTGAGCACGAATGCAGCCTTTAAATCGGAGTTGACGATAAATCCGTCGTAATCGCCCTTTGTGATAAACTCCTGCAAAATGGGTGTTTTTCGGAAATCAGAATTGCTGCCATTGATAATGGATCGTTCATTGAAGGGTAAACGATATTCTTCCAAGGCGCGTTTATAGCCCGCAATACGTTGAGCCGTTGAAGAGGATGTCGTATGTCCGGCAATATAAGCGAGATTTTGACACCCTTTTTGGAGCAGATAAGTGGCGGCGTCGTAGCTGGCCTGCTCGTTGTTAATACCCCATGCTGTCGACGGCCTCCAGCACCCTTCGACGGTTTTCTTCTTTAACGGAGTCAAAGTTGTTCAGAACTCTGGAAACGGTGGCCGTGGAAACGCCTGCGCGTCTTGCAATTTCCTTTACAGATGCCATGGATTTCCTCCCGAATGATTGCTTTTATAGAGAACTGGGAACCACGGCTTTTCTGTATCGGGGATTATTGAGCGGTAACCGGAAATCAATCAGGTGACGGTCAAGTACATGAAGCAGGCAAGCTCCGAAAGCAGCAAAACGTGGAGAATCACGCTCATTTCCGTCCCGACGAACGAGTAGGTGATGGTTATGGAAAAGCAAGGTCAATGGCTTTCGTGTCCATATTGCTTAGAGGGAATTCTCAACCCGGCAAAGGAAAGCGCTATGCAAAAGAGATAAAAGTGTCTGAAAGGACAGATTGTCCGCAAATTTTACTTCAGACGGATTGACAAGCTCCACTTGACCGTGTATAATTTGCATTATACATAATTTAAATTATAAATGCGGAGGTGCGAATATGCCCGCCAAAGCAAAAGTCACAAAAGAGATGATCGTTGATGCGGCCTTTGCGATTGCCCGCGAAGCGGGAGTGGAACGCATCAACGCAAGGACTGTATCGGAAAGGCTGCATTGCTCAACACAGCCCGTCATGTATCATTTTGCGACGATGGAAGCACTGAAAAGAACAGTCTATGCGAAGGCAGACCTTTATCATTCGGAATATCTGATGAATATGAAAAAACCGCCCAAGGGCGCTGCTCTTGGAATCGGAATGAACTATATCCGCTTTGCCATCGAAGAACCCCACTTGTTCCGTTTCCTTTTTCAGTCGGATTATTTTAACGGAAAGACTTTGCTTGAACTGATTGATGCTGAGGAGCTTACTCCCGTTCTTTCAGCGATGCAGAGATCCTTGGGAATCGGCATGGAGCAGACAAAAACGGTTTTCGTCACGGTGTTTCTGTTTGCTCATGGATACGCAAGCATCATTGCCAACAATGAGCTGAAATACGATGAAGACACGATCAATTCCCATTTGGAGCAGGCATACAGAGGCGCAATATTGGCAGCACAGGAGGAAAAGGCATGAAGGAATGTGCAGGCGCCGTCAGCATATTGGCTGACAAGCGAAGCGAGGGGTCCCAAATGGATGAAACCCTAAAATTGCGTTGGCTTTGCTGCCCAAGATGCGGCGGCAAAACAAGAACGCAGATACGGTCCCATACGGTATTGGAGGATTTTCCGCTATTCTGCCCAAAGTGCAAATACACCTGCGTAATTCGTTTCAAGGACGGAAAAATTGAAGAAATCAAAATGCCAGACGCTTAGACGCAGCGCAGACTGAGAAAATCGGTTTGTACTGCGCCTTTTTGTTTGATCTATGGAGATGAGCCAATGACAAATTGCCTGTCGAGCAGCAGCTTTGCAAATCTGCTGTTTGTAAACGTCCAAATTGGGGACGTGAGAGCCACCGCGTTGTTTGACACCGGCGCGGGTATGACGGTCATCGCACAAAGCCTTCTGCACCGGCTTCGTGCTGCCCCGGAAAAAGAAGTCCTCCGCGCCGGAAACAATAACGGCGTGGTTCGTGGACTTCAGACTGCCGTCATTCCCAATATCCGACTGGGAGATGTTTGCACGGAAAACTGCAAGGTGCTCGTGACGGATGACGCAGATTTTGCGCTCAGCGATGAAAACGGCAGGATTTTTCCGGCTGAAATGCTGCTCGGATGGGACGTGATCTCCCGCTATCGCTGGAGTTATTCCGCAAAAGATAAATCCTTATCGGTCAGCTTACCGGAAAAGACGGCTGAACATCTGAGTCCCGAAATCAAACACGGCCCTGTCGTTTACCCAGAGTATGCCGGGCAGTGCTTTAAGGCCAGAGTGGATACCGGACATACCGGCTCCATCCTCAGCGCCTCTTGGCATTCCCGGCTCCCTGACATCGCATATCACGAAACAGAAATTGCCGGTGTCGGCGCTTCGCAATATAAGCGGATTCCCTATGTGCGGGTGTTGCAGCTTCGGTTTCAAAATCAGACGATTTATTTGCAGGATGTCGATATTTGCGACAAGCTGTACGGACAACCGGCGGAGATCGAGGCGCTGCTGGGATACGATTTTTTGGAAGGCCGCGACTGGCTGCTGGAGCAAGATTTCAAGCTCCTGCCATGAGTAACGAGGCTTGGAAGATTCCGATACACCGTTCATGTGCTGTCAGACTGCATCACCAGCTACGATAAAAAGAAGCTTCCGGAGCTGCTGTCCTATTATGAGAGCAAGGGCTGCGAGATCTTAGCGCTTTCCGAGGTCGTGCAGGCGTAAAGGCCGCTGAGTCTCGCAACAGAAAGAAGCGTGTGCAGAACACCATTATGATGGCAAAAGCAGGCGGCGAACCGATGCAGTCGGCGTTTTCCTATTCGGAGCTTGAAAAGCTGCTGGAAACGCACGGGTTTCTGATCTATGAGCTGCTAACACCGGATGATATTCAAAGGGATGTGATCGACAGGGGCGGGGCCGATCTGAAAGCCTTTGAACACGTCAATTACTGTCTTGCGGTCAGGAAAAATTGAAGTTTATAGAGGTGTAGAGCCGGTCGAGACCATCATGCAGGCGGCGGGGCTCTGCGGATGATGCAGGCAGCCAATGCGAAGAAAGGAAGTCTTAAAGATGAATAACGGCTTGTTTGTCATAGAACGCGCACGGACAGAGGATGCCGCGGCACTCTTGGATTATCTGAAAATCGTGGGTGGCGAAACCGAAAATCTCAGCTTCGGTGCGGAGGGAGTGCCGCTCAGCCTTGAAGCGGAGCAAGACTATCTGCGTTCGCAGTGCGAATCAGCGGACAATGTGCAGTATCTTGCCAAGATGGATGGCGAGATCATCGGCACGGCAAGCCTGAACCGCAAGCCCCGGCGCATGAGCCATCGCGGAGAGTTTGGCATCAGTCTGAAAAAAGCATGGTGGGGCTGCGGCGCGGCGTCTGCGCTGACGGAAGCCGTTCTTGCCTTTGCCAGAGAAAACGGCGTTGAGCAGTTAAATCTTGAAGTACGCAGCAGCAATGCCCGCGCCGTCAGACTTTATGAGAAATACGGCTTTCGAAAGCTGTGTACGTTTCCCCGCTTTTTTAAGATCAACGGAGAATATATTGATTTTGACCTGATGAATCTCGAATTGAACACAGCAGACGGCCACATCGGAGAGAATACGAGATGAACGCATCTCGCTGCGTCATTTTAATCCTTTCGCTGATGCTTGGTGTGCGCTGCTTTCCACAAAATTCTTCAACAGGTCTTGACAAGTAACCATTCGGTAACTATAATAGGGGTTACCGAACGGTTACTTGTCAAGGGGGAATAGTATGGCTGGAGATACGAAAGAAAGAATTTTAGAAACGGCTCTGGAATTGTTTGCTCAGAACGGCTACCTTGGAACATCGATGAATGATATTGCGGAGCGGTTGGGGTTCACGAAAGCCGCCTTGTATAAGCACTACACCAGCAAACAGGAAATTTTAGATAAGATTGTGGAGCGCATGAACGAGATGGACTATGAACGCGCGGAAAGCTATGAAATGCCGGAGACGGAGCCGGACGGCTTTGCGGAGGCGTATCTGCACACGCCGATTCCAAAAATCCGCGCATACAGCATGGCGCAGTTTGACCATTGGACAAAGGAACCGTTTTCCTCTAATTTCCGTAAGATGCTGACACTGGAGCAATACCGTGATCCCAAGCTGGCGCAGCTCCATCACGACTACTTGGCGGGCGGACCTCTGGCGTACATGGCCGCAATTTTTCGTAAGCTGACAGATACTGACGAAGCCGCCATGCAGCTGGCGCTGGAATTCTATGGGCCAATGTACCTACTCTACAGTGTCTACGACGGTGCACAGGATAAAGATTCCGTTGCTCCTTTGCTGGATGCGCATATTGAGCAGTTCATTGCCAAGGTCGAATCCTGTTGCAGGAAGGACGGGGAGACGATATGAAGGAACCTGACGAGAAAAAACAGTGGGTTTTGAGAAAGGGTTCACGAGGATAAAATGAAAGATTTAATCGTATATGTTCATGGAAAGGGCGGCTCGGCTGGGGAAGCTGCATACTATAAAACGCTCTTTCCCAATCGTGAAGTGATCGGGTTTGATTATCGGTCGCAAACACCTTGGGAAGCCAAGAAAGAGTTTCTTGCGTTTTTTACCGAGCAAAGAGGCCGGTGTGAGCACCTTACCTTGGTTGCGAACAGCATCGGGGCTTTCTTTGCGCTGTCCTCGCTGGATCAAAGGCTGGTTGACCGGGCTTATTTCATCTCTCCAATCGTGGATATGGAGAACTTGATTTGCAATATGATGCAATGGTCGGATGTGACCGAACAGGAGCTTGCCGAGAAAAGGGAAATCGCTACGAATTTCGGAGAAACGCTGTCATGGGCGTATCTTTGCTATGTGCGTAAGCACCCGATCATCTGGGATGTCCCCACCTGCATCCTGTACGGCGAGCACGACAACCTGACATCGATTGAAACAGTATCGGCGTTTGCAACGCAGCACCATGCTGATCTGACTGTCATGCCTGACGGGGAGCATTGGTTCCATACCGAGGAACAGATGCAGTTTCTGGATCATTGGGTTAGAGAACGCAGCTTAAAAGATGTCTGCGGCTGAAGATACTTAACGGCGTGAATGATGAAACAAGAATAAAAAGCAAGCGGGAGGCAGCGGGGAATGGAGCTTCAGGAACTGCATTCATCCATACAGGAACATCAGCCGAATGGGTTGATCGACAAAATCATTGATCAAAGATAAGGGGAAACACCATGACAGAAAAGAAGATGACCATTCGTCTGGAAACGAAAGATGACTATCGCAATGTTGAAAACCTGACCCGCGAGGCTTTCTGGAATGTCTATCGCCCCGGCTGCATGGAGCACTATGTGCTGCACTGCTATCGGGACGATCCGGCTTTCGTGCCGGAGCTGGACTTCGTCATGGAGTTGGACGGTGAGCTGATCGGACAGGTCATCTATGTGCGGTCGGAAATCGACTGCGATGACGGAAGAAAGGTACCAATCATGACTTTCGGCCCCATCGGCATTGTGCCCGCGTACAAGCGTCAGGGCTATGGGAAGCAGCTGCTGGACTATTCCATGGAAAAAGCGAAAGAAATGGGCGCGGGTGCGCTTGCCATCACCGGCAACATTGATTTTTATGGCAAGTCCGGCTTTGTCCCGGCCAAAACAAAGGGTATCCGCTATGCCGACGACCCTGAAGCGGATTATTTTCTCATCAAGGAGCTGATTCCCGGCTTTCTGGACGGTATCTCCGGCACTTACAAAGACCCGGAGGGATATTTTGTCTGCGAGAAGAATCCGGAAGGCTTTGAACGGTTTGAGGCGACCTTCCCGAAGAAGGAAAAGCTGAAGCGGCCGGGACAGATGTTCTGAACAGGAGGAAAAAATGGCATCCGGTAAAGAGTATCTTCATTTCATTCTGGAACAGCTATCCGATCTGGACGATATTTCTTACCGTCCTATGATGGGAGAGTTTATCCTCTATTATCACGGTAAAATCGTCGGCGGGATCTATGATGATCGGTTGCTTGTCAAGAAAACGAGATCCGCTCTGGAACTTATGCCTGCGGCAATTTGTGAGCTCCCGTATGAGGGCGCGAAAGAAATGCTGCTGGTAGATGAAGTTGACCGCAAAGAGTTTCTTAAGAAGCTGTTTGAGGCCATGTACGATGAATTGCCGTCGCCCAAACGAAAGAACAACGGCATTGGAGGGATAGTTGATGAACTATATTCGGATCACAAAAGAAAATATTGACAAGGAACATATCTGCTGCGCCATGTCCGGCAAGCAGAGCGTCGCCAAAAAGGAATGGCTGCGGCAGCGCTTTGATGATGGACTTGTTTTCTATCGCAGTGAGGAACGCGGTAAATGCTTTATCGAATATATTCCGGCTGAAAACGCATGGGTGCCTATTGAGGCAGACGGCTATCTCTACATCAACTGCCTCTGGGTATCCGGTTCCATGAAGGGGCATGGATACTCAAATGATCTGCTGGAGGCGTGCATCCGTGATGCCAGAGCGCAGGGGAAGAAAGGCATTTGTATTCTGTGCGCGGAGGGCCGGAAGCGGGAATTTCTCGCTGACCCGAAATTCCTTGCTCATAAGGGGTTCCGTGTGGCAGACATATCCGACTGCGGGATCAATCTCATGTACCTTCCCATTGAACCGTCCGCACAGATGCCAAAGTTCCGGGAATGCGCGAAGCATCCGGCGATTGAGGAAACCGGTTTTGTCCTGTATTACACCGACCAGTGTCCCTACACCTATTATTGGGTGCCAAGGGTGCAGGAGGCGGCGAAGGAACATGGCATCCCGCTCAAGGTCATCCATATCACTGACAAGGCATCTGCGCAAAATGTACCCGCGCCGGTCACGACCTATGCTCTGTTCCGGGACGGTCAGTTTCTGACACAGAGTATTCAGTCGGATAAAAAATTCCTGGCGCTGGCGGGCTTGTAAAACTGATTTTAGCGAGATGAATGGAGGATCGTGCATTGGAGTGTGAAGAATGAAACCGACCGTTATCGATCCTAAAACGACTACCCGTGCTGAGGCGTATGCGCTTTGGATGAACGCGCCGAATCCCATGGCGACTTTTTTCAAAACGCTGGATGTTACGCCGCTGGTTCGGTTCAGCCGCAAGCGCGGGCTGAAATTCAATATGCTTCTCTGCTGGTGTATCGGCAAGGCGGCCGGCTGGATCAAGGAGTTTTATACTCTCCCTGTTGGGCGCGAGCTGCTGTACTATGACAGAGACAGTTTTTGATATGCACAAGAGCAAGAAGTACGGGTCTTAAAGGCGTATGAATGGTTGAAGTTTATGCATAAGGAAGTCCGGCAGTTGGGGGACCCCTGCATGTCCATCCTTTACCCTTTATATGAACGCAGGAAAGCTAGACCGGAGGTTAAGTATGATATACCATAGCCATTCTGAAAAAACGATCATATACGCAATACCCAGGATCATCCAAGGTATCCATCGATAGAATTCAAATATGAGGCGCTCCGCCGTTGCTTTGAACAGAGTGAAGATGCATAATATGTATTAAAAGATATCGAATACAGCTGTCTGAACGTCCATGCGCAGCGAAGAAAAGAGTTGAAGTATGGGATGATTATTCTCATGGCAACTGCATTAAAAAGTAAAATCAGAAATACATCAAGCTGTCTTCAGGTGGACTCAGTCTCCTTGAGCATAGCCGGTGCTTTGCTGCATGACTTGTTCAACTTTTTGTCCAGCCCCGTCCCATTTAGGATGCAGGGTTAGCACTTACAAAGAGACATAGCATGAAGAAATGGATATTTTTTTGGAATTTGCAGAAAGAAGGCATGATTTGGCAAGCATTCATCGTCTATTATAATGTAAGAAGGGATACGGAAAGTTGTGAAAAAAGAAAAGGTGGATGAGCGTGAAAAAAACGTGTTTCGTCTTGCTGGTGCTGTTGCTTGGAGTGCTTTTTACAGGAACATATGGGTATGCAGCAATAGCTTCCTCATTATCAATCGGAGAAGGATATGTGAATTACGGTAGGGCGAAAGACGTTTACAGTCTTCCCGATAAGGATTCCGATATCATTTCAGCTCTTGCTGTAGGCGAACCTTGCGATATTCTTTCTATCTCCGGTGATTGGATTGAAATAAGAATGCATACAGAAATGCTGGGTTTTTTTACAGGTTGGATAACAGCTGACAACATCGAAAAAGCTGGAGCTGGAGATCCAGTGCTACCTGGAAATGATCCCGTTGTCCTGATCACACCAACACCCGTTGCTCAGGTCACAATGTCACCTGTTTTCGATGAGAAAACATCGACTCCACAGACAACGATTCCGCAGGAGAAAGCACAGTGGACTTCACCGCAGCCAGGGTATACAGTGTATTGTACCGCTGTTGTAAACAACTCCAATGGACAACGCCTTAACCTTCGGAGCCTACCCTCAACACAATCTGAGTCGTTAGGGCTATATTACACTGGGGCTGAAGTCGTCTGCTATAGTGATCCTTCGCAGGAATGGGCCTATGTTTCCGTTGGAAACAGATACGGATTCATGAAGACAGAATTCCTTTATTTGGGAAGCGATCCTGCAAGTATCCCTTCTCAAACACCCATTGCTTATGTAACGAATAACGAAAAGAATGCATGGTTGAATTTGCGCAGTCAGCCTTCTTTAGAAGCTGACGTGCTTGGTAAGTATTATAATGGAGACAGAGTTACGGTAATCGGGAAGGTCGATGATTGGTATCATGTAAAAGCAAATGATACCTATGGGTTTATGCTTGCCAACTATCTGGCCTTGACCGACGCCTCTGCATCAACACGGCAGGGAACGTTGCGGCAATATTCGACAACGCAGTATATTCTAAGGGGATATACCATTGCCGCAAAAATGACCGAAACGGCGAAAGATGCGTTTGATGTAGAAATTCAAATCGTGATCGATCCTAGCGTGAAACTGAATTCCTATCCTTCGAGCTTCAATCTATACATGAACGGAGTAAAGGAGTGTAACATAGGCACGGTGCAAGATTATTCTATTGTAAGCATTCCAACACAATTTTATAGTCGTATTATGTTTGAACATGAGATATCTTTAATTCAGATTGTTCCTGTAAACAGCGATGGAACTGAAAGCTTGGATGAAGCAGTTTACCTAAAATAGTATTATGAACATATGCGAAATATATTTGCACAACATGCTTATATTACCCGAAAAGAAAGGGGCTGCTTCCTTCCGGAAACAGCCCCTCAGCCTGTCGACAAAAGTATGCAAACACCCCGGATACATGATATAATACGAATCATGATTCCGGGGTGATTCTATGTATAAGAAGCAGAATCGAGACAAGCAGAAAGATATCCGCGTTGTAAGTTTGGAAGATTTGGTTCCAAGAGATCACTTGTTGAGGAAAATAGATAGAGCAATAAACTTTGACTTTATTTATGAAGAAGTCAAGGACTTGTATTCTGCGACCAAATGGGGAAAACCGGGAATAGATCCGGTATCCCTATTTAAGATTGTCCTGATTCAACACTTGTATGGAATCCGAAGCATGAGGCAACTCCGTACCGTCTGCAAAAGCAGCATGAAAAGACATCCGCGTAATGATTAGGCATAACACTATTTTGCGTTTCATTTTACCTCCAGAATACCAGAATACTTGATGTATTATTCTATACTCCAAATTTGACAACCCGCTATCGAAACTTCTATGCCCTAATGGGCATGCCTATTCTCCATTCCCAATTGATCAGGTATGGGGGTTTCGTGAATGACCATAGTTGATAGAATAGAGATGGCATCTTCCGGTATTTCGTTTTGAATCCTATCATACGGTAGAGCGTATTGGAATTGATAGCTATATCCATTATCTGTACGAACAAGAAATCCATAATCATAAGTAGCTTGTTCAATTGTATAGACAATGTATGTATACCCACCAATCAAGACATCCTCAAAAACGATGTATCTGTTGCTCTTGTCGTATAGCTTTTTGAGAAAATGGCTCTGATCTTTTTGACTATGCAACGTACTATACACAGTAAACCGAATTCCAGTTTCTTCATTCATAAACGTATAGCTGAACGGATAGCGTTCCAGTTCTGTTAGTTCAACAGTTTGATACTGATACTCTGCTGGAATCATTAGGGTCAGAAATCCACCATCAACCTCCAGAGTTACATCTTGGTCATTATTAAGACTTTCTTCTCCTTGGCCTAGAGCAATTTTCAAGTTCAAAACAGACAAAATCAGTACGATTAAGCAGCCTATAGACCGAAGTTTTTTCATGGAATTACCTCCTCATCTAAGAGTTTTCTGCTCCACCAGTTTTAGCAACTTATAAATAAGACGATTAGAGCACACCATTTGTTCCCTTATTTTTCAAAATTACGTTGTGACATAGTCTAACCGGCACCGGCTGCTGCTCATTTTGGTATGAGCCTCTGAGCAACGTGTTTTCGCGTCCTTTCAGGGTCAAACATATTGTATTTATCACAAATAATATATGATCTCAAATTTTCACCGGAAAGGTTTTACCTACAAGCCTTTCGTAACCGCTCAATAATCCCGTGTCCTGACAACGGCCTCTAAACATGCGATACTTATCCATAGTACTTGAAAAACTGGAACCCAGAAAACAAGTAAACTTGAAAAACTATGGAGAGAAGCACATGACAATACAGGAAGCAAAGCGAGCCGCAGGAATCATCGAGCGGAGATGGATGATTCATGGGCGATAGCAGATCGGTCAAAGCGTGAGTGCATGGGCGCCCGTGCTCGACATATTGCCTGAGCGCGCAGAGCAGAACAAGCATTGAGTAACGATGCAGATACAGAAAAAATTAAGAAAGCTGAGAAGATGCTGATGCAGAGAAAAGTAATAGCAAAAGAATCCAAAGGTTAAGAATGAAAGCGTGATATTAATGCCGAGGACGTTCTTTGATTATCGTTGAAATAGACGCCCGAAAATGGGCAAAGAGCGCATAAAAAGGAGTTGTCTCACGAAAAGAGGCAACTCCTTTTGACATGTGACGCCAAGAAATCCGTGTGTGACGAGAACTGCTCAGATCAACATATCGGAGTGAGTTTTCTTTTTCTTGTCACGGTAGTGGTTGATAACCGTCCAAACCAGTACGGCCAAGGCAATCAAAATAATGGTGCACGAAACCGGACGCTTAAAGAATACCAGTGGATTATTCAGGCTGGTTCGCAATGCTGTACGGAATTCTCGTTCGAACATGCTTCCCAGAACCAGACCCAAGACGGCGGGAGCAATCGGGTATTGCGCTTTCATCATCAGGTAGCCGAATAGACCCAACGCGATGGTCATCAGCACATCAAACATATTTGAGCGAAGCGCGTAAGAACCCACCAGAGAAAGCACAACCAGCGCTGCCGAAAGATAGTTGGTCGGTACGGCCAGCACCTTTGTAAAAATCTTAATGCCAAACATCTGAAGCAGCACCATGAAAATTGTTGCAATCAGAAGCATGCAGAAAACGCCGACAATTACGTTGTATTTTTCCGTAAACATTGCCGGTCCCGGCGTTAGACCATGGATCATCAGACCGCCGAGCAAAACGGCTGTCGGGCTATCTCCGGGAATGCCCAGTGTGAGCAAAGGAATCAGCGCGCCTCCACAAACGGCGTTATTGGCGGCCTCAGACGCGATTACACCGTCTGGATTACCCTTGCCAAAGGTTTCCGGTTCTTTGGAAAAGCGTTTGGCTTGATCGTAGGCGATAAACGAAGCAATATTTCCGCCCGTTGCAGGAATAATTCCGATCATGGTTCCGATCAGACTGGAGCGAAGCAAATTCCATTTATGCTGCCACAGCTTTTTAGGTGACGGAACAAAATTTTTCAGTTTGACATCCACCTTCTCCGTTTCGTTTTTTTCCAAACAGCCTTTCAGAATCTGCGGAATGGAATACAAGCCGATCAGCGCCGGCATGGTAGAAACGCCGGATAGCAGATTATAGTTGCCAAACGTAAAACGCAAATCCCCCCAAATGGGATCGGTTCCAGCCATCGAAAGAACAATGCCGATCAGTCCTGCAATCAGGCCTTTTGTCATGGATTTGCCGGAAACTGTCGAAATAATCGTCAAACCAAAGAAGGCGAGAGCAGCATATTCTGGCGCGGAAAAACTGGTACACAACGCTGCCAGCTTTGGCGCAGCGAAAACCAGAATCGCCCAACTGACCAGCGAACCAACGCCGCTGGCAAAAGCGGCCCACCCTAACGCCTCAGCAGCTCTTCCGTTTTTCGACATGGGATATCCATCAAAAGTGGTCACTACTGCGGACGGCGTACCTGGTATGTTGAGCAGGATGCTGGCTACTGCGCCGCCGGCCATTCCGCCCACATAAGCACCAAGCATTGCGCCGATCGCCGGAACGGGCTCAAGCGTAAAGGTCATAGGAATCAACAAGGCGACGGCCATTGTGGCAGAAAGTCCAGGCAGAGCACCAAAGATCAGACCCATACAGGTTCCGGCCAATACCATGATCAAGGAAGTCGGATTGCAGACGGCAGAGAGTACATAATTTAAAACTTCATTCATTCCGTTGCCTCCTTAGTTTAGAATCATATCCAGAATCGGTTCCGGAAATGACACGTTAAAGCACAAGCCGAAAACCACATAAACGACAGTAGCGTACAAAATGGAAAGGAGAGCAGCTTTTTTCCACGAGAAGGAGGTGTCCAGCAGCATACTTTCCACGAAAAAGAAAATAAGTGTACTAACGAAAAAACCAATTACATTCCACATTGCTGCATAGGCAACGATCAGCAGGATGGTTACGATAATTTTCGCCGCCTGTCCCTTTTGAGAAGCCGAAGGGGCTGACGTCATTTCCTTTTTCAGCTTCCGATACGTTATTATTCCTCGGATTAAGGTTACCGCGCAAAGGAACATCATCAAATATAGGATAATCTTAGGAAACGTCATGGATTGCATACCTTGCACATTGGTTCTCGCCTTTGTGTGATAGGCAATATATTGCAAATAGCTGGCGAGGCCAAGCATCAGGCCTGTGACTGCCATTTCTATTCGCTGCTTTTTCAAATCCATACCTTCAGCTCCTTCATTTTCAGGAAAGAAAACGCCGTCTTCCCGTTTCCGAAAGGACGGCGCGGGAAATTTGTCGCTAATGACGCTGTAGCGCTTACTGGAAAATCTTCTGTGCGGCAACGCTCAGACCATCATAAATGCTTTGAATGTACGTATCCAATTCTTCTCCGTTTATCGGAGTACTGACGAAGGAACGTTCCTTCGCGACAGCTTGCCATTGTTCGGAAGACAAGACAGTTTGGAACATCTCCGCCAATTTGGCACGAACATCCTCGCTAACACCGCTCGGCGCCGCAAGATAGGAGATCATGGCGATATCGCCATACTTGAAAATGTCGTAGCCGAGTTCTGCAAAAGTCGGCACATCCGGGTACAGTTCAACGCGATCTCTGGTAAAGAACGCTACGATTTCTACTTCACCGCTCTGAACCTGGCTCAAGCAGTCCGCAGGCTTCATACAGCCCGCCTCAATATGACCGCCAATGATCTCCGTCAGTATACGGGAAGCGCCATCATACGGAATATTATTGAACTGAATCCCCGCTTCTTCGCACAGTACACCGATACAAGCCTGATTCGCATTGTTGTTGCCTGCCTGAGAAATAATTACCTCGCCGGGACGCGCAATAGCGTCGTCGAGCAAATCCTGAATGGAAGAATATTTTCCGCCGTTTTTTGCGGATTTCACGACCACACACAGCGGATCTTCACTCAAAGATGTGATATTGGTAAACATCTCTGGCATAATCGGAACCTGTCCCTGAGCGGCAAGCGCGATATACGAGCTGGTCACCAGACCAAGGGTGTAACCGTCGTTCTTGGAAGTCATTGCCTGCGTGATGCCAGTAACGGAACCGCCGCCTGCAACATCCTCCACAACGATATTCACATCCAGTAATTCCTTAAAAATGGGCTGAAGGGAACGTGCCATCAGGTCGGTTGCACCGCCTGCACTGAAAGGAACGATAATCGTGATTTCCTTTTTAGGAAAATCGCTTTGGGCAAAACCGGCCGCAGTTAGCGCAGCAACGAGTAGGATGGAGACCAACAGGCATACGATTTTCTTCATGTTTTTTTCCTCCTTATTTTTCACGCTGTATTCGCTCAGCGTGCATTATACGATCAAATTACGGCGCTCATAAGGTCATCTTCAATGCGCATCAGTCGGTTGTATTTTCCGTTTCGCTCTCCTCGAACCGGCGAACCGAGTTTCATTTGCTTTGCCCCGACTGCAACGGCCAGATCCGCTTGGAACGTGTCATTTGTTTCGCCAGAACGAAGAGAAGCCGTAATTTCAAATCGGTTGTTTTTCGCCATCGCCGCTGTCTTCAACGCCTCGCTCACTGTGCCGATTTGATTCACCTTCAGCAACAATGTATTGGCTGCCTTTTTTTCAATACCCATTTTAAGTCGCTCGTCATTAGTCGCAAACAGATCGTCGCCGACAATTTGTTTCTCAGGCAAAAGCGACGTCAGCTGTGAAAAGTGGAGCCAATCGTCTTCGTGGAAAGCATCCTCGATGTAAAGCAGTGGGTAATTGCGGCAGAGCTGCTGATAATATTCGATCAGCCTTTCAGCCTCCATGCAACCGCTTTTCATATTATAGCAGGATTTTTGAGCGTCAAATAATTCGTTGGCCGCCACATCCAGCCCCAGAAAAACGTGTTTTTCACATCCGACCTGCCTTGCAACAGACAGCATGGTTTCGAATGCTTCCTCCGTGCTGCTCATCGGCGGCGCAAGTGCGCCTCCGTCTTCGGCAATCACACCGTATTTTTCTGCACAGCGTTTTTGCAACAGAGCGCGCATGTCGCTGATGGCCTCCACCTGATCGTGAAAGGAGGAAAAACCGTCAAGCACATACAGATAATCCTCAAATTCCAATCCAGAAGGGGAGAAGGCACCGCCGGAAATTACCGTAGACATTACGTTAGGCAATCTCGTTGCACTTAAACCACCCAAATAGCGATACAGC
>ULSH01063414.1_pt1 | contig 18103 bp, 20 predicted proteins | sample 1956151 | NCBI WGS metagenome assembly ULSH01 (sample SAMEA4835702, study PRJEB28245) | human gut metagenome | biome: gut microbiome; material: fecal sample | place: Denmark | collected 2008 | reverse complement strand
ACAGCAACATGGTTGTCGAGCTTCTTCAAGGAACGGAGGAGGAAGTTTATGGTGACAGCGGGTATCTGGGCGCAGAGAAAAAGGAGGATGCCATCCTTGTTAACGACAAAAAGCAGCCTATTCGGTATCTTATCAACAAGCGTCCGTCGCAGCTGAAGAAAGCAAACGGCGAAAAGTTCGAGCTGCTCAAGGCAATCGAACATGCGAAATCCTCGGTGCGTTCCAAAGTGGAACATGTGTTTTGCGTGATAAAGAGAATCTTTCATTACCGAGGACGGGAAAAACTGCATCAGCATTGCTGCACGCTGTTTGCACTTGCGAATTTATACCTTGCTCGCAATCGAATGAAGGTTGCATAACGAGGTTTATTTCGCGTGCAAACAGTGCGCTTGAATTACGCTCTTTCTCGAAATTTTTGCCCGGCAGGGATGACGCAGCTGGGTTGGGCGCAATTATAAGGGGTATCCGAAAAATACCCATGCCGCGAGAAATAGATAATCATACTGAGCGAACACTTATGAATGGGGTTGTTTTTGTCATGACGCAAATCGCTTCCTCCACGCACAGAAAGCACCTTGGACTGAAGGGACGCTATAGTCTCATCATCACGCTGTTCATGGGCCTCGGTCTGCTGGTGATCGCCGGAACTGTGCTCGGGTCAATCCCGAATTCTGTGTAAACTGCAAAACGTAGTACAAATAGAGCAAAATTTATGCAAGACGGGAGCGGCGCAAGCTGCTGCCGCCTTGTTTATAAAATAACAGCGTTTCGAGGGGATGTCAAGGGCGGAAACGTCAACCTCCGTTCATCTCGACACTTGACATCCCTGCGTGCAGCCAGTCAGTTCGGCATACGGTCGGCGAAGAACACCGCCAGCTGCGCATGGATCATGCTCCAGTCCTGCCGCCGGCCAGTCCATTTCTTCGTAATATCCGTCATGGCCAGATATAGCATTTTCAGCAGACTGTCATCCGTAGGAAACACCGATTTGGCCTTGGTCACTTTCCGGAGCTGCCGGTTAAAGCCCTCGATCGCATTGGTCGTATAGATCAGGCGGCGCACCTCCTGGGGGGACTTGAAGTAGGTGCTCAGGTTCGGCCAATTCTCCCGCCAGGACTGAGCAATCTTCGGATATTTCTTGTCCCATTTCTCCGCAAAAGCATCCAGAGCGTCCAAAGCAGCAGACTCATCGACTGCGGCGTAGACCGCCTTCAGGTCTGCCATGAGCGCCTTGATGTCCTTGTAGGACACATATTTGCTGGAATTGCGGAGCTGATGGATGATGCAGTTCTGAATTTCCGTCTTGGGAAAAACAACTTCAATGGCAGCGGAAAAGCCTGTTAAATTGTCCGTGCAGGCGATGAAAATGTCCTCAATTCCCCGGTTTTTCAGGCTGTTTAGCACCGTTGCCCAATATTTGGCGCTTTCATTTTCACCGACCCACATGCCCAGAACATCTTTCCTACCATCCAGATCAATGCCAATGGCGATATACACCGCCTTCTTCACGATTTGACCTTCGATGCGGACATGATAGTGGATGGCATCCATGAAAACTACCGCGTAGATGCTTTCCAGCGGCCGCTGCTGCCATTCTTTTGCGATGGGGAGAATCTTGTCCGTGATACGGCTTACGGTCGTGTCGGACACCTCTACGCCGTAGATATCCCGAATATGGGTCTCAATATCCGACGTGGTCATGCCTTTGGCGTACATGGACAGGATCTTCTCCTCGATGTCCTGACTGATGCTGGTCTGATTCTTCTTCAGGAGCTGCGGCTCAAACTCCCCCTGTCTGTCCCGCGGGACAGACACCTCCACATCGCCGAAGCTGGTGCGCAGGGTCTTGCTGCTATGTCCGTTCAGGCTGTTGTCTGTGTTCTTGTTTTTGTAGTCGTACCTGCTGTAGCCCAGTTCGTCGTCCAGCTCCGCATCGAGGCCGTTTTCCATGAATTCGGCAATCGTCTCCTTGAACAGTCTCTGGATGTCGTCCATGCTGCCGATGTTCGCCAGCTGCAGCAGCTCACGAATCTTTTCCCTGCGGGCATTTTCTTCCGGGGTGCGTTTCCTTCTTGCCATACGAAAACCTCCATTCTCGTGCTTCTATTATACACTACTTTCGAGGTTTACACAAAGTATGGGATAGACTCCTGTCCGCTTTTGCGGGATTCGTGGTAAACCGTATCAACAACCTGCTTTCTGAATGACCGCTCGACTTCGAGGCTATCCCACTTCCCGTCATTCAGAAAATGGGCGACGGAAGTTCTGTGCTTTTCGCTGAAATACTTCGTATTGGCTATTTTCCCATGATAGCCGGGCATGAAAACCGAATGGATGATTGCCATTATGTGTTCCATGTATACATCGGACAGAATTTTTCTGAACCGTAGCTGGTTCAGGCTCTTGCAAATTTCTTCCGATTGCTTTACAATGTACTCATGAGACATCTCCTTTCGTGGTGGACGTTGAGTGGTGTTGGCATCTTCATTCTACCACCATAGAGAGGAAATGTCTCTATCCTTTTGGTTCCCTTTTGGAATTTGCTCGTTTATAGTTCATTGAAAACAGTCTCCTTTCTTTCGCGAGGTCCGCTCGCTTTTGCCTCTATCATAGCGGATTTTCCTTTTTTCGAGCAGTTCTTTTCAGCACTGATATGCGGAAAAAACGGTATTGGGAAGCGGAGAGAGGAAAATGAAGGAAATGGCAAAAGCTGTAGATGATTACGCAACAACTTTTTTTGCAAACAATCTGTGTAAACAGCTGATGTATCCCCAAAAGAAGACACGACGGTGCATTAATTGGCGGAATGCAAAGCAAAGCCCCCTCCAACGCATCTGCCCGCAATCGCAGGGAGAACACGCTGAAGGGGGGTATTTTCAATGATCTTCATCCGGAACCACTGCCAGCGCCGTCAGCACAAACACCTCCGGTGCGCCAGCTGCTCGAAGCGCGCCCGCACATGTTTCGGTCGTCGAACCGGTAGTATACACGTCGTCAATCAGCAGGACTGGGGTCGAAATGCGCGCGGCGGCGGCGAACGCGCCGTGCAGGTTCTTCCGGCGCTGGGCGGCATTCAGCCCCTGCTGGGTTGCGGTTTCGCGCGTGCGGATCAGCAGAGGCTGATAGGGCAAGTTGCGCCGCTGGGCAAACGCTTCCGCCAGCAGCCGACCGTGGTCAATGCCGCGCGCGTCAAGGTGTTTCTTCGTCATCGGGACGGAGGTGACAACCGTGTCCGGCGGCAGGGCAAAGGGACACGCGGATGCCATGCCGTCCGCCAGTATCTGCGCACATTCGGCGATGCCGCTGTATTTGAGCATCAGCACCAGCTGCCGCGCAATGCCGTGGTAGCCCCACACAGCGGCGGCGTTCGGCGCAAGCGCAGCACCCGGCAGGCGCAAATCATCCAGCACAGCGAGGCAAGCCGGGCAAATCGCGTTCGGCAGGGACAGTGCGCCGCAAGTCAGGCAGAAAACGTGCTGCGGGAACAGCGCATCATCCGCATCAGTCAAAAGGCGGGTGAAAAACGCGCGAAGAGCGGGCAAAAGCGGCATGAAAGCACCTCACTCCTTCCCCAATTCCTCCTGATGCAAATCAATGGTGACGCTCGTGCCCTCCCCAATGCGGGAGGACAGCGACACACGGCAATGGAGCATTTCGGCGGTCTGATGGACGAGGTACAGCCCCAATCCGGTGGATTTCTGCCCGCCGCGCCCGTTGTAGCCGGTGTATCCCTTCTCGAACACGCGCGGCACATCCTCCGGTGCAATGCCGATGCCCGTGTCCGCCACGATAATCGCCGGGGCGCTGGTCACGCGGATGCTGACGTGGCCGCGGTCGGTGTACTTGACGGCGTTGGACAGCAGCTGGTGGAGGATGAACAGCAGCCATTTGCTGTCCGTCAAGGCGCTTTCGGCGGTCGGCTCGTACTGCAGGCGCAGCTTCTTGCGGATGAGCAGGGGCGCAAAGTCGCGAATCGCCTGCCGAATGACCGGGTCAAGCGGCACACGCGTCAGCACAAGGTCTTTCGTCGGATTGCCCAACCGCGCGTAGCTTAACGCCATCGTGACGTACTGTTCCATTTGGAACAGCTCAGCCAGCATGGCGCGGTTCTCCGGCGTGTCCTCGCTCTGCAATTGCAGGCGCATCACCGACAGCGGCGTTTTGATTTGGTGTACCCACGCGGTGAAGTAGTCTGTACTGTCCTGCCGATAGGCTGCCAAGTCCGACTGCGCGGCGCGGATGTCGTGCAGCAGCCGCTGCATAATCGCCTGATCATCCGCTTCAGACAGTGTGCGCGGCGATGGCAGTTCATCCAGCAGAAGATGCGGCGCATTCAGCACATGCGCACGCGCCTGATGCGCCCGGCGATAACGCACAAAGCCCCAAATCAGCGCAATCAGCCCCATCACTGCGCACAGCGCCGATGCGTACGCGACCGGTTCGGTCGGCAGATGATACAGTGAGAGCACCAGCGCAAATGTGCCTGCGAACAGCGCCAGCAGCCCCGCCAGCGGCAAATGCTCCCGCAGATAGCGCCGAATCATACGCTGCCCTCCTGATTCACGGCATACCCGCTGCCTACCTTCGTGACGATGAAGCCCGGCAGTCCCGCCGCGCTAAGTTTCTTCCGCAGGCGGTTGACATTGACGGTCAGTGTGTTTTCCTCAACGTACTCGTCCATCTGCCACAGACGGGTCATCAGTGTTTCGCGGCTGACGATGCGCCCGCGCTGCTCCATGAGTGTGCGGAGGATAATCAGTTCATTGCGTGTCAAGGGGATGCTCTGCCCATGGATGGAGAGAGCGGCACTGTCCCAATCCAGCACGGCCTCCCCGCAGGCGAGGATATTGCCCGTAGCCGGCATGTCATACGCGCGGCGCAGGACGGCATTCACCTTTGCTGCCAGCACAGCTGGGTCAACGGGTTTGGCAATGAAGTCGTCGCCGCCCATGTTCATCGCCATGACGATGTTGAGGTTATCCGACGCGCTGGAAAGGTAGACAATTGGCACGCTGGTGATGCGGCGCAGCTCCTGCGTCCAGTGATGACCGTTGAAGAAGGGGAGCATCAAATCCATCAGTACGATTTGCGGCTTCCACTCGGCGAACTCCTCCGTCACATGGCGGAAATCGCGGACTTTCTGCACCTCGTGTCCCCACGCGGTCAGCACCTGTGTGATGGCATCAGCCAAGGCAGCGTCGTCTTCGACTAATAGGATGCGGTACATGCGAGTCATCTCCCTGATGATGTAGTTTGGTGTTGGTGTGGTCTGTTCCCGTACCCGTCAGTCGCTTTCCTCCGCACTTTCGCCCGCCAGCGCATCGAGAATTGCTTGCAGCCGCTTCTCGCCGATGCCCTTGACATTCCGCAGCTCCTCCGGATACACGAACGCGCCGTGTTCCTCCCGGTATGCCACAATCCGCTCCGACAGCACAGTACCGATACCCGGCAGGGCGTCCAATGCGGCAGCGTCGCCGGTGTTCAGAATGGAATCCGGCGGAAGTGTCGCTCTTGGCACAGCGGTTGTTTCTGCTGCTGGCACTATCAGCGGATTCGTCGATTCGTCATCCAGCGAGTCAATGATTTTCGTTTGCAGCTCTGCTCCGATGCCCTGGACGTTCCGCAAATCTTCCGGGTACACGAATGCGCCGTGTTCCTCCCGGTATGTGATAATCCGCTCCGACAGCACAGTACCGATACCCGGCAGGGCGTCCAATGCGGCTGCGTCGCCGGTGTTCAGAATAGAATCTGCCGGAAGTGTCGGCACAGGGGCAAGCGAGAATTCGTCGCCTTTTGACGGATAGCACTTCGGAGCGGAATGGACACGGACAGGGGCGGAAGCATTCCATAAGAAGCAGCCGAGGCTTATGAGAAGGGCTGCCGTATACAGCAGCAGAAGCAGCTTTCGCACGCCCTGCCGCCATTCGCGCACAGCATCCCCCTCCGTCCAGCTTGTCGTCAGGGACATTGTAGCATACTTGGAACGGATGGACAAGGGTGCGCGGCAGAAAAAAATAGGCGCAGCATGGGAAGGAAGATTCCATGCTGCGCTGGGCTGGCTGCTGTTTTTAAATGCAGTTTTCTTATTTCGCCTGCGGGTGTGCCCTGCGGTTATATCCCCAGCGAAAACCCGCCTTGTATAAGGTAGAACAGCGCCACGCCATCCACTGCGACGGCATCGTGCATCGCGTCGTAGCGGGTCAGCGCGACGGTGTGCACTGTGCCGTCAACATCTGTGAATGTCCACACGGTGTGGGGGGCGTCGGCAGCAGTCCAGCCGTCGGGGAGACGACCGGACATCGTGACCATCATCAGCTGATTGTAGGCAGCGGAAAAGGCAGTGTAATCCGAAGGTTCACCGTTTTTCGTCAGCGCAATATCGTAGACCTGATTCCCCTCGCCGTCCGTGACAAGTTCGTTGTTCTCGGCAACCTGTTCGGTGCGTGTGATGACCCATGTGTCCACGCCGTTCGCCGTTTCACGCGAAAGGGACGCAAGATTTCCCAGCGCCGTCAGCACCGGGTAGCGCGTAATGGTCTCCTGCCAGTCTGCGTTCATGACGCCGCGCAGCAGCAGCGTGCTGCAGCGGTAAATGCCGCCATTGTAGAGCACATAATCCACCAAATCGCTCTCTTGCTCGCCGATGACGAGGGTGATCGTGGAATCCGGGTAATCGGTCGTAGCGTATGAGCCAGTCGTACCGACTGCGCCGATTGTGCCGGCGGCTTGGTGCAGGCGGATGACGAGGCGGGGCATGTCCAGCCCGTAGCGTGCGATGCTCTCCGCCGTCGCGTCGGCAATGTACTCGCCCAGGCGGATGTTTGCTGCCGACTTGCGAAGGGTGTTCATGGCAGTGCCGTCCGCCGGGTAGGACACCGGGGTGGTCAGCATCCAGCGGTCTTGCGCGTCCGCGTTCGTGATAGCGCCGTTCAAGCGCCATTGCTGGGTGATTTCGCCCTCCGCGTTCAGCAGCGTGATTTCATCCAGGCGGTCGGCGTGAATCGTCAGCTGCTCGACGCTGTGGAGCGAACCGCGCGTGACGTAGCATTCCTCCGCTAGACCGCGGCTGACGGACAGCAGGCGGGTATCGCCGTCCAGCTGCGCGTACTGCCAGCTGTTTTCGTACTGCGGGGCGCTGCCGATGCGCAGGGTGTGGCTGCTGCCGTCCGCAAAATCCACGGTGACGACGCTCTCTGGCTCATCCAGCCCGAACGCTGCCCACTCCTCGTCCGTGCCGTTCCAATCGTCGCTGAGTACCTCTGCGGTCACGCTCTTAAGCCCGGACAGGAGCGTGGCGGCAATGTCCGCATCCACCGTGAAGGAATTTTCGCCTTCCAGCACCAGCGCGCCAGATTCCGTCTGCACTGCCGACCACGCGTCCTGATTGCGCACGGCAATGCGGATGCGGGTGATATCCGCCGATTCCACTGCCCAGAGGGTGATTTCCTCGTCCTCATACGCGGGCGTTTCCGGCGCGGGGGCGGGCGTGCGGGCGAAAATCAGCAGACACGCCGCCGCCGCGACCAGCGCCACGGCGAAAATCAGCAGGAGGATGCGGCTGTGCCTGCGCACGGCATGTTTCTTTTTCGGGACATTTTGCATGGCTTACAGATTCCTCCGTGGAAGCAGGATGATGACCGCCGCCAGCAGCACCAGAATCGGCAGCCCGACCAGTACGACGCTGCCCAATGATAGCGCATTGACGGACAGCCCCGGACGCAGCGCCGTTTTGACCATGATGCTGGTGTCAATGCTGTCATCCCCGGTCAGGAAAGACACAGCGCGCACCAGAAATTCCTCGCCGTCGGTCATGGTGAAGAGCTGTTCCTCGGTCAGCAGGGCGGAACTGCCGATGATGAATGCGCGGCTGACGTCGCCCGTGTCAGTGAAGCGCTTGGCTTGCAGAGCGAGCGCGAACGGTCCGGTCTTGTCGCTGTCGGATTGGGTGATGCTCAGGCGCGATGCGGTTGTATCAACCAGATAACTCTTGGCGGATGTTGTCAGCACCGCGTCCACTAGCAGGGAATTGTCCGATTCCGGCGAAGGGTCGAAGCCGCGGCTGGCAACCATGAGCATCGCCGTCCGCCCGTTCAGCATCATCTCCAGTGTCACGTCCGTTGCCTGCATTTCTGGCAGCAGCGCCAGACGGTTGTTGTTGTAGAACGTGTCGGTTTCATCCGGCGACGCCATCACCAGCCCGCTTTCCGGCAGGAAGCCGTAGGAGCGCAGCAGAGACAGGACGTTCGGCATATTCTCAATCGGGTCGGTATAATCGCAGCTGAACAGCACTGCGCCGCCACCCTGCACATACGCGCGGATGATGTCCATTTCCGCGTCGGTGTAGTCCTTGACGGGCGAAAGGATGCACAGCACATCGCCGGATGCGAATGTCATGTCGCTGAGCTTCTCGAACGCGACGTCGTAGTGATTGTTCGTCAGCAGGGTGGTAAAGGCGGACAGGGAGTCTTCGCCCAGTTCGCCGTGCCCCGTCGCGATGTGCAGCGTCGGCACGGTGTCGCGCGTGACGTAGGCGATGGCGGAGGTAATCTGCTGCTCATACGCCAAGCCGGAGACGTTGTAGCTGCCCGAATCGGTATCGACAGAGAGCGTTACAAAATCCGTTGCAGTCAGCACACGGTAGCGGTCGGTTTCCTCGCAGTAGACGATGAGGTTCTGCGCGGAGACGTTGGTGGTGCTGCTGGAAAAGCGGGTCAGCAGCAGGGGATTCAGGCTCGGCGGGGTTTGCTCCCATGTCACCATATCCGACGCGGCGCTGTAACGGTTGAGCAGCTCCAGCAGGGGCTGATCCTCCTCGCCGCGCTCGAACAGGGCGTAGATTTTCACCGGACGCTTCAAGTCGCGCAGAATCTGCGTTGTCGTCTCGCTCTGCGTTGTGACGGCGTTGAAGGAGAAGTCGCCGCGCCAGCCGTAGCGCGTTTCGAGGTTCGTCGTCGCCAGATTGATGAGAATCAGCGCGACAATCACCAGCGCGACAATGGCGGTGGATATGGCACCGTAGCGCAGGCGCGGGCTGATGGTGAACTTTTTGCGTGCGGATTGCTTCTTGTTTCGCATGGTTTCGTCACTCCCCCCGATAGCGCCGGGCATCCAGCGTATGAATCGTCAGCAGGAGGAACGCCGCGGCGAAGGTGATATCGTAGACGACGCTTGCCGCGCTGAGCTGCCCCATCAGGAACGGTTCAGCCCGCTGATAAAGGCTGAAGAAGGACAGCACGCTGGAGAAGAAGCTGCTGTTGACGGCGTTTTCCAGCAAGTCCAGCATCCAGAGGACGAAGTTCGCGCCGAACGCGAAAACCGCCGCCGTCACCTGATTTTTTGCGCAGCCGGAGATGAACAAGTCCAGCGCGAGGAATGCGCCGCCCTGCAAGATGAAACCGAGGTACGCCACCGCCATTTCCGCCGGGTACACACGCCCATAGACCGCCACGACCGCAACGAAGCCGAGCGTCAGCACGACGGTTGCCACCATGACGGTATATGCCGCGGCATACTTGCCCAGCACCATGCCAGACAGGGAAACCGGGCTGGTGAGCAGCAGCTGATCCGTGCGGCGCTGACGCTCTTCCGCCAGCAGCCGCATCGTCAGCACTGGCGAGAGCAGCATCCACAGGTAACTCATCTGCCCCACGAACGTCGGCAAGTCCGAGGACCGCGCCTGCATAATCTGCAAATAAAACATCACCGAGGACAGGAGCAGGAACACGCCCATGAACACATAGCCCGTCGGCGTGAGGAAATACGCCTGCAATTCTCGTTTCCAGATGGCACGCATAGTAACAAACAACCTTTCCGGGGGACAAGGGGCGTTGCCCCTTTGAACCCCAGCAGGGACGCTGTCCCTGCACCCTGCAAGGGAGTTCCTCCCTTGACCCTTTCACGCAATTCAATTGGTGACATGTCCATACTTCTTCCGCGTGTTACTCCAAGAAAAAACAACTTCCGATAAAATTCAAGTAACATGGGAGAGAACGCGCCGAAGGTTTCCAAAGGGCGATCGCAGACTTCGTCTGTTTTCATTGCCCTTTGGTCGCCTCCGCAGAGGCGAAATCCCTGCGCATCGGGAAAAACTTCTGTGATAGAAGCACCCTTCTGCGATAAGAACAAAGAAGATTACGAAGAAACTTTCGTGCCTTCATCCGTCGCGCGGAGGAACACCGTTTCCAGCGAATCGTGTTCCTCCACCAGCATCCGAATCGGGGCATCCAGCCCGCAGAGCAGGCGGAATAGCTGCGTCTGCGCATCCGGCACGGCGGAGGCGTCGCATTCCAGCAATACCTCGCTGATCTCAATCGTCCGCGTCGGCAGCGCCTTCACCCGCCGCACGCACGGCAGTGACCGCAAAGCCGGAATCAGCTGCTTCTCTCGCATGGCAATGCTTGCCCGAAGCCGCAGCGTTTCGCCCGTTTCGGCTAATTCCTGCATGTCTGCTTCGTATTCCAAATGCCCGCGGTTCAGGATGAGTACCCGCTGGCAGAGCTGCTGAATCTCCGACAGGAGGTGCGAGGAAAAAATGACCGTGTGCGTTTTGCCGAGGTCGGCAATCAGCGCGCGAATCTCCACCACCTGACGCGGGTCAAGCCCGACGGTCGGTTCATCCAGCACCAGCACCTTCGGATTGCCGCACAGCGACTGCGCTACACCGACACGCTGGCGGTAGCCCTTCGACAAGTGCCCAATCAGGCGGTGCGCCACTTCGGACAGCCCGCAGGTGCGGATAATGTCCTCCACATGCGCCGCAATCGCCGATTTCTGCACTTCCTTGAGTTCGCACACGAAGCGCAGATACGACCGAACGGTCATTTCGTCATACAGCGGCGGTTTTTCCGGCAGATAGCCAATCAGCCGCTTGCACTCGCGCGCGTTTTGGAGGAGATCCATGCCGTCCACCAGCACCTGCCCCGACGTCGGCGGCAGATAGCCCGTGAGAATATTGAGCGTGGTGCTCTTGCCCGCACCGTTTTGCCCGAGCAGACCGACAATCTGCCCTTCCGGGGCGCGGAAAGAAACATCGTGCAGGGCTTCAACCGCACCGTAGCGCTTCGTGACATGCCTGAGTTCAATCATGGCGCATACCTCCCTTGGAATAGCATAAGTATTATAGCAGAATCCACATGAAAAAGCATGAACGAACTGTAAAGGATAAAAGAACGAGTAGACAAAAAGCCCCGCCTGCATGGAATTTCTCCCATGCAGACGGGGAAAAACGGACTATACACTTATGGAATCACCCAAAAGTGGCGGTGCCGAAGGTTTCCGAAGGGCAATCGCAGACTTCGTCTGTTTCCATTGCCCTTTGGTCGCGCCCGCAGGCGCGAAATCCTGTTACACCCGGTCGGCGATTTCCTTAGAAATCTTTGCGATGAATTCATCCAGCGTGCAAGTAACCGTCTGGTCGGTCGCACGGTCGCGGACGGAGACGGTGTTGTTCTCCACTTCCTGACCGCCGAGAATCAGCATGTACGGCACGCGGTCTACCTGACGCGCTTCGCGAATCTTGTAGCCAATCTTCTCGTTGCGGTCGTCCAGCTCGCAGCGAATCTTCTTCGCACGCAGGGCGGCGTACACCGTCTTGGCGTAGTCCATCGACTTGTCGGACACAGGCAGCACCTTCACCTGAACCGGCGCCATCCACGTCGGGAACTTGCCCGCGAAATGCTCGGTCAGGATGCCGATGAAGCGCTCGATGGAGCCATAGCAGACGCGGTGAATCATAATCGGGCGCTTGCGGCTGCCGTCCACATCCACATACTCCAGATTGAAGTTCAGCGGCATCTGGAAGTCCAGCTGAATCGTGCCGCACTGCCAGGTACGGCCGAGGCAGTCGCGCAGGTGGAAGTCAATCTTCGGGCCGTAGAACGCACCGTCGCCCTCGTTGACGATGTAGGGCATACCGAGCTTTTCCAGCGCGGTTTTGAGGCCGTTGGTCGCATCCTCCCAGTCCTCGTCCGAACCCATCGAATCCGCCGGACGGGTGGACAGTTCGACGAAATAATCGAAGCCGAACTTGGAGTACACCTGATTGATGAGGTGCACGACGCCGGCGATTTCGTCCGGAATCTGCTCGCGGGTCATGAAGATATGGGCATCGTCCTGCGTGAAGCAGCGGACGCGGAACAGACCGTGCAGCGCACCTTTCAGCTCGTGGCGGTGCACCAGACCGAGTTCACCCACGCGCAAGGGCAGGTCGCGGTAGGAATGGGGCTGGCTGCGGTAGACCATCACGCCGCCGGGGCAGTTCATGGGCTTGATGCAGTAGTCCTCGTCGTCAATCTTGGTGGAGTACATGTTGTCCTTGTAGTGATCCCAGTGACCGGACGTCTCCCACAGGTGACGGCTCATAATCATGGGTGTGGACACTTCCACATAATCCGCCGCGTAGTGAATATCGCGCCAGTAGTCAATCAGCGCGTTCTTCAGCTGCATTCCCTTGGGCAGGAAGAACGGGAAGCCGGGGCCTTCATCGCAGAGCATGAACAGACCCATTTCCTTGCCGATTTTGCGGTGGTCGCGCTTTTCGGCTTCTTCCATCATCTTCAGGTACTCATTGAGTTCCTCCTGATTGCGGAAGGCGATGCCGCCGATGCGGGTGAGCATCTTGTTGTTCTTGTCGTTCTTCCAGTACGCGCCGGACAGGGCGGTCAGCTTGAATGCCTTGAGCGCCTTGGTGTAGCACAGGTGCGGGCCGACGCACATGTCGATGTAGTCGCCCTGCTGGTAGAAGGTCAGCGTCGCGTCTTCGGGCAGGTCGCCGATGTGTTCGACCTTGTAGATTTCGCCGCGCTCCTGCATGAGCTTGATGGCTTCCTCACGGCCAAGCGCGAAAGGCTTAATCGGCAGGTTCTGCTTGACGATGGCCTGCATTTCCTTCTCGATGGTCTTGAGGTCTTCGTCGGAGAGCTTCACGTCGCCCAGATCGACGTCGTAGTGGAAGCCCTTTTCAGTTGCCGGGCCATAGGCGAAATGCGCCTGCGGATACAGGTGCTTGACTGCCTGCGCGAGGATGTGTGCCGCCGTGTGGCGGATGACATGCAGCTCGTCGTCAGCGGGGCATTCGTCCACATGACCGTCATTGTAGATGATTTTCATGCTTTTTCCCTCCATGTTGAATGATTGGGACGAAAAAACGCCCGTCCCTCGCGTTGTTTCGAGGGACGAGCGGAAAAATCTGCCCGTGGTTCCACCCTGATTGGTTCTCTTTGCCGCGCTATCGTGCGGCACACGGTACGATCGGGAGGTGGTCTTCCCCTGCCGCCGAATCAGCGCTTTTCACCAAACTGCGCCTCTCTGGACATCCTTCGGCAGGATACTCTTCTCCGTCATCTCGGACGAGTTCAGTATAGCCCAATTTATTGTCTTTGTCAAGGTGGAGAAAAAGACTTTTTCACTTGCAAAGCGCAGAGGCGAAATCCCCTGCATCAGCACGCGGGCATAGCATGAAAATGCGCTCAATTCAATCGCGCGGAAGGGTCAAGGGAGGGGACTTCGTCCCGTTTCATTCTCCCTTGCGGAGTCCAGAGGCAGAGCCTCTGGTGGGGTCAAGGGGCAAAGCACCTTGGGTCATTCTTTCGCCCGCGGCTGGAAAATCAGCGCCATCAGCACCCCGAAGAACACCGCGGCGCTGATGCCCGCAGCCGTGTTCGTCAGACCGCCTGTGAATGCCCCTAAGATGCCGATTTCCTGCACGGCGCGCTTCACCCCTGTCACCAGCGCGTGACCGAAGCCTGTCAGGGGAACACTCGCGCCCGCCCCGGCGAACTGCGCAAGGGGCGCGTATACCCCGATGGCGCTCAAAAATACCCCCGCGACAATGTAGCCCACCAGAATCCGCGCCGGGGTCAGTTTCGTTTTCAGCAGCAGAATTTCGCCAATCATGCACAGCGCGCCGCCCACCAGAAACGCCTTGATGAGATTCCACACAATCGTCATGCTTCGTCCGCCTCCAGTACAATCAGATGGGCAATGCCCGGAATCGCACCGCCCTGCTGGCTGAATGTCGGGGAGAGCAGCGCCCCGGTCGCCATGAACGCCACGCGGTGAATCGCCTTCTCGCGGAAGAGGCGCATGATGTACCCGCACAGCACGCTTGCGGAACATCCGCAGCCCGAACCGCCCGCGTGGACATCCTGCTCAGGCGAAAAAATCAGCATTCCGCAGTCCACATAGCGCGCCGCGTCCAGGGGAACGCCCGCGTCCATCATCAGCGTCAGCAGCAGGTCATGCCCGATTTTCCCCAAGTCGCCAGAGATGATGAGGTCGTAGTCCGCCGCCGTTCGCCCGGTGTCCATGAGGTGCCGCCGGAGCGTGTCTGCCGCGGCGGGCGCCATGGCAGCACCCATGTTGTTCATGTCCTTAATCGCCAAATCGACAATGCGCCCCAAGGTGACGTGTGTCGCGCGGCAAATCGGGCGGCGCGCCGATGTGTCCAGCAGCGCAGCGCCCGCGCCCGTGACCGTCCACTGCGACGTGGGCGGCCGCTGATTGCCGTATTCCAGCGGGAAACGGTATTGCCGTTCCGCCGAACAGAAGTGGCTGCTGGCACAGCACAGCGCGCGCCGCGCATACCCGCCGTCACAGAGCATTGCGCCGATGCACAGCGTTTCCGCCATCGTCGAACACGCGCCGTAGATGCCCAGAAACGGCGTTTGCAGCTTCTGCGCGGCGGTGGAGGCGGCCATAATTTGGTTGAGCAGGTCGCCGCCGAGCGTCACGTCCACACTTTCCGGCGTTGCGCCCGCTTTCTTCAGGCAGGTGTCCGCCGCCGTGTAGTGGAAGCGGCTTTCGGCTTTTTCCCACGTCTCTTCGCCGAACAGATCATCCTCAATTACCGCGTCAAATTCGCTGTGCAGCGGGCCTTCCCCCTCCTTTTTGCCAACGATGGCGGCGGTTTGGGCGATACCGGGGCGGTTCGGGAGCAGAATCGTTCCCGTGCCGATGCGTTTCAGGCGTTCAGCCATGTGAATCCTCCTTTACCACGGGAATAATGCGTACACGATGCCGACCAGCACTGACGCGCTTGTGCCCCACACCAGCACCGGCCCGGCAATGGTGAACAGCTTCGCGCCCAACCCCAGCACCATGCCTTCACGCCGGAACTCCATGGCGGGGGATACCATGGCGTTCGCAAAGCCGCTGATGGGCACGAACGCCCCCGCGCCCGCGTACTGTCCGATTTTGTCGAACACACCCAGCCCGGTCAGCAGCGCCGTCAGAAACACAAGCACCATGCTGGCGAACGTCGATGCGGTGGAGGGGGTCATGTCCAGCCACGCCAGCCCCGCCTCGATGCAGCATTGCCCGATGACGCAGATAGCCCCGCCGACCCAGAACGCGCGAATCAGCCCCTGCCCCATTTTCGATTTGGGCGACAGGCTGTCCACCAGCCGAGCGTAGCGGTCAAGCTGCCGCTGGCGGGCAGGGGAGGGCTGCTTGCCCTTCTCAAACATGGCTTTCATCCTCCTTGTACGGACGATGGACACTCTTGTCCGGCGCAGGGCGGAAGCGGACTTCGCGCTCTGCCGGACGCGGGGTTTTCAGAAGGATGAACTGCTGGGAAGAATAACGCTGCATAAAATGACTTCCTTTCTATTGATGATGACTGCTGATTCCTGCGCCCGCAGGCGCGATTCCCCGTGCAACGAAAAAGTTAAGCCACAGATAACCCCAAAAGTTGCGGTGCCGAAGGTTTCCAAAGGGCGATCGCGGACTTCGTCCGTTTCCATTGCCCTTTGGTCGCCTCCGCAGAGGCGAAATCCCCTGCTTGCGGGAAAGAGTTGCTATGTCTGAAAGACAGGCAGGTCGGTCGCGCCCATTTGGCGCGACACAGCACAGATGTTGGAAAGAGCAGCTTGGGGGCGCTTCTGAGGAAGCGCGAAGTTACTGGCAGGGACGCTTCGCTGCCTGCACCTTTTGTTGAGCGCGTTGGACATACTGGTCGCCCGTGGAACAGTTGGGGCGTTGCCCCAAACCCCACAAGGGAGCTCCGCCCCTTGACCCCGCAAGGGACATTGTCCCTTGACCCTTTTTGGCTGCCCGGCTTGTCGGTTCTCAAAGCGTAATCGCTATTGAAGCAATTATCGCCCCAAGTGTCTTTGCCAAGAGAATCGTCACCCGTACCGCCCCCGACACATCCCCCAATCGAAACCTTCTCATCAGCACCGGCGCAACTTCCAAAATCTCCCCCAGCGCCGACGCGACCATCCCCACAAACATCCCGCCGACAACCATCGCCACCACCCCGAACACCCCCGGCAGACCCAGCGTCCACCGCAGCGCATTATGCAGCGCCGCCAGCATCAATCCGCTAAGCAGCGCCAGCCCCATCATCCGCGGCGACGCGGCGTGCAGCAGGTGCTGAATTCGCGCGGGCAGGTGCAGCACGCACCATACGCTGCTGACCGCCACCGACATCGCCGCGCCGCTCATCAACCCGATGAGGATGGCAAGCACGCTATTCAATCGGCTTCCCCTCTGCTTTCTCCATGTCCTCCTGATACTCGGTCAACTTGACCTCCAAGGGCGTTGTTTGATGCGGGAAGGGAATCGCGTAGAACACGCATACGCCCAGCGCAACGCCGACGCAGTAGGGGATGGTGATGAGACGCACGTCGTCCGGCGGCGCGCCGGTGATGGCGGCGTAAACATCCGCCTGCGCCTGCGGCATGTTCACGTCGGCGTGAAACCACGTCAGCCCCAAGGCGCTGCCGAGCAGCAGAATTAGCAGCGCCGCCGCCGTCCGCACAGGGCGCAGAAAATCCTTGCCGCGCGCCTTGATGCGGTGGACGTAGCAGACATCCGCACCGATGAGGGAAATGTCCTCCTGTGGAAAAACTTTTTTGAGCGCCTTGGCAACGGCGATGGCATCCAGCGTGTAGACGCCGGGGGAGGTTGGGCAGAAGAGGGAGCAATGCCCGGCTTTTTCGCTGCCCAGTACTTTGGCAGCATCCGCGACATGGAGGGTTTCGCCCTGCGCGAGCTTCACGCGGGCGCGCAGCTGCACATAAATCATGCGGATTTCTCCTCCTTCTTATGCGGAATATCCGAACAGCGCGCGCCAGAAGCCGCCCCACGTCCAATCCCATTCGAGGGTATCGGGCGTATCGGCGGCATCCGCCGGGATGCGCGCGAAATACGCCGTCCAGCCGAAGAGCGAACGAAGCAGGGTATCCTCCGTCAGCGCGGGGACGGAAAACAGCAGCACCCCGCAGAGCAGCAGGGCAGGAAGTGTTCGTTTCATAATGGGTTCACCTCCGCTGATGATACTGTCAATATCCCCGAAAGCGTCAGAAAGTATACGGGAATGTAAATCTTTTGGATGTTCGCTTTAATGTAAATCTTTTGGGTGTTCGCTTTACGGAAAGGCAAAAGTGTGATAAGATAAACCATACGGACAGTGCTGCGCCGCTGTCCCTTGATGATTTTGACGGAACTTCCGCGCAGAATGGAGGAACAGGAAACACATATGGAAAAATGGATGAAGGGCCGCTATATGGCCAACCAGAAGCGATTGAGCGTCGGGACGGGTGTTCCTGCGCCGCGCGGACGGGGCATTGTGATGCTGATCCTGCTGGCGCTGGTTGTGGCGCTGGCGGTTGTCAGCGTGACGACCGTTGCGAAGCTTTCCAGCGTCAACAGCCGCAATATCGCCATGATGCAGGAACAGTGCCGGGACGCGGTGGCGCTGTCGACAACGCTTAGCCGGACAGCCAGCTCGTCCTCGGCAGCCACAGTGGGCAAAATCCGCGCCGATGTGCACGCGATTGACGTTATCAACCAAATGAAGATGCTGCAGGACGGCACGAACCACGCCTACGTCAGCACGGAACTGATTTCAAGGATTTACACCATCCTCGATGCCTATTCCAACCAGCTTATCACCGGTATGAGCACGATGGAGGAGCAAACGAACCTTTCTGCGGCACTGCAGGAACTTTCTGCGGCACTGTCAGGACTATAAAACGCGAAAGGCACTGCACGCGCGGCAGTGCCTTTTGTGCAGCGAAAAATTCTGAAAATTCCCGAAAAAAAGCGCGAAATGCGCCGTCTATAGCACTTCTCACAAAAGCGGTCACCCCTTTACAGCAGG
>ULSH01055674.1_pt1 | contig 18143 bp, 16 predicted proteins | sample 1956151 | NCBI WGS metagenome assembly ULSH01 (sample SAMEA4835702, study PRJEB28245) | human gut metagenome | biome: gut microbiome; material: fecal sample | place: Denmark | collected 2008 | reverse complement strand
GCTGCGGGCGCTGCGGGCGCTGCGGGGTTGGAGGGCGCTGCCGGGTCCGAAGGCGCCGCCGGGACCGGGGAGTTGGCCGGAGCGGAAGCGCTGGCCGGGGCATTTGCAGCCGGGGCTGTCTCCCGGGTAGCCGGGGCGGCGGATTTAACGCTCGGTGCCGAGGTGTTTGCGGCCGGGGCTGTTTCCCGGGCGGACAGGGCCGGGGCGGACGGTCGGATGGTCGGGGTCGGTTCCTGGGCGGCGGATTTGGCGGCCGGGGCCGGTGTCGGTTCCGTTTCCGGGGCGGCGGATATGTTGGGCGTGGGGCTCTTCATGGCTTACTTGACCACTTCGAGCTGCTCGAGGCGGTGGTCCACCACAATCTTGTCGATGATGGTCTTCACCAGAATGTCCATCTCCGACCCCTCCGTATAGTCGGCCGGGCAGACGTGGCTCACGCGGTTGTCGTGGATGAGCGAGCCCAGCTCGCGCCGAGCTCCCTTCTGCTCGGGGTTGTAGACCGCAATGGAGTGGCCCCCCGAGCTCTTGACCAGCCGCATGCAGGGGATGTCGGTGGTGCCGTCGCCCACGTATATCATCCGCTTGAAGGGGACCGGACGCTCGTTCTCGGGGATGTAGCGGTTGACCAGCTTCGAGTCGAAGACCGACTCGACCCCCTTGTTGATTTTGAAGATGAACTGCGTCTTGTTGGTATAGTTGACCGCCACGGCGGGCCAGTAGGCGATGCCGTCGACGTCGTAGAGGAACGAGCAGGCGTAGATTTTGCGGAACTCGTGGGCGATTTCCGTTCCCTCGATAATCTCCTTGAGCCCCGAGGAGTTGATGTAGTGGAGGATGCGCACGCCGTGCCGCTCGCCGTAGCGGTTGATGCGGCCGAACCACTCGCGCACGCCCGGGTAGAGCGAGACGCGCCGCCCCGACTCCTGGAAGGCCTCGCGGCGCAGCGAGAGCCCCTTGGACTTCGCCTCCTGAATCATGCGGGCCATGTAGGTGAGCACCATGTCGGCATCCTGCTCCTCGGCCAGCGAGTTGGCCTCCGACCAGAACTCCTTGTTGCTCTTGCCCACGGCCGGAATGAAGTCATACTCTTGCATGTTGCCGGGCGAGAGCGTGCCGTCGAAATCGTAAATCAGGGCAATGGTGATGCTTGTCTGTTCCATGGCTGCATGTGTTTTGGGTGCGGGCGCCGGGTGGCTCCTTCCGGGCTCCTCCGGTTCTCTTTACGGGCTTTTCCAGTGCCGGCCCGGGCATTTCCGGTGCTCCGTTTGGGCTCCTCCGGTTCTCTTTACGGGCTTTTCCAGTGCCGGCCCGGGCGTCGGGACCCCGGAGGGACGCAGGGCGCACGTACAATGTCCAAATATACGGAAAAAATCGCTACATTTGTGTGAACGAACCCGTAAAAGAGAACAGATACCATGGAATTCAAGACTTTGCTCGAAAAACGCCGCAGCGTGCGAAAGTTCGCGCCCACGGCCGTGCCCTCCGAGGTGGTCGACCGGCTGCTTGCCGAGACCCTCGGAGCCCCCTCGTCGCGCAATTCGCGCTCGACGCGGCTGCTCGTGGTCGACGACCCCGAGGTGGTGGCCCGCATGGCCCCGATGCGCGACTACGGCTCGGCCTTCATGAAGGGGGCGCCGCTGGCCATCGTCGTGCTGGGCGACACGGCCTGCAGCGACCTGTGGCGCATCAATGCCGCCATCTCGGCGACGGTGCTCCACCTGGCCTGCGTCGACGAGGGGCTCGCCTCGTGCTGGGTCCACATCGACGGACGTCCCCGTCTCAAGGCGGAGCCTCAGGGGGAGTCGGCGGCCGACTATCTGCGGACGTTCCTCCCCATTCCCGAGGGGTGCGAACCGCTCTGCGCGCTGGCCATCGGCTATTCGGACTTCGTGCCGGCGCCGCTGCCCGAGGCCGACGACAGCAGCCGCATCATCCGCCTCTGAGCTGGGGCACCGGGGCGGTCGGAGCGGCCCGGGGACGCTGTGTTGAGGAGCTGCCGGAAGACCGGGGCGGCGTTGTATTGCCCGGCCGTGCGCTTCGGGCGCCTGACGGGATACTCCCCTGCCGGTACGCACGGGCGGCATCTATTATCGAAAACAGGAGCCGACCTCACCATGAGGTCGGCTCCCGTTTTGTCCGCTTCTGTCGGAGGCTCCGGCGGCGCTCTCCCCTATCGGTTGAGCACCGGCTTGATGTCCTTGATGCGCAGCTGCGTGGTGACGTTGCCCCGGTAGTGGTTCTCGACAATCTGGTAGCAGACGTCGATGGGACGCCCCGAACGGCACCACTCGTAGTGCGTCGGCTGCTGGAAGGCGATGGTTTGCATCGTCGTGTTGGGCTTCTGCCGCTGCATGAGGTCCATGCGCAGGTGCTCGCAGTCCATCCCCACCAGCTTCACCTCGCCGTGGTTGATGACCCCGTAGGTGACGAAGACCGGCGCCGTGTTGCCCGGCCCGAAAGGCTGGAAGCGGTTGAGCGCCGCACGGAACGCCGGCGTGATGTCCGAGAAAAGCAACTCGCTGTCGATGTCCACCTGGGGGACGAGCATCTGCGGGTCGATGTTCTCCTCGACGAAGGCGTTGAACCGCCGCGTGAACTCCTCGACATTCTCGGGCTTCATCGTGAGCCCCGCGGCGTAGGTGTGGCCGCCGAAGTTCTCCAGCAGGTCCGAGCACGACTCGACCGCCTGGTAGAGGTCGAAGCCCGGCACCGAACGGGCCGAACCCGTCACGAAGCCGTTGCTCATCGTCAGCACCACCGTCGGGCGGTAGTAGGTCTCAATCAGCCGCGAGGCGACGATGCCCACGATGCCCTTCATCCACTTGGGGTTGTAGATGACGGTGCTCTTGCGCGCCTTGAGCTCGGGGTTGCGCTCGATGTAGTCGTGCGCCTCCTGCGTCACCGAGCGGTCAATCGACTTGCGGTCCTGGTTGTAGGCGTCGATGACGTTGCCGAACTCCTGGGCCACCCGCTCGTTGCCCTCGATGAGCAGCTCGACGGCGGCATGGCCTCCCGAGGGCGAGGCGTTCTCGTCGTTCTCGTCCATGCGCATGCGCCCGGCGGCGTTGATGCGCGGCCCGATTTTGAAGACGATGTCGTCGATGGTGATGTTGTGCTTGTCCAGGCCGCAGATTTTGATAATCGAGAGCAGCCCCTTCGACGGTTCGCGGTTGAGGTTGATGAGCCCGTAGTGGGCCAGAATGCGGTTCTCCCCCACCAGCGGCACGATGTCCGAGGCGATGCTCACCACCAGCAGGTCCATCAGCGGACGAATCTGCTCGAAGGGCATGTGGTTCTTCTGGGCATAGGCCTGAACCAGCTTGAAGCCCACCCCGCAGCCCGACAGCTCGTCGAAGGGGTAGGTGCAGTCGACCCGCTTGGGGTCCAGTACAGCCACGGCCTGCGGTATTTCGTCGGCCGGGAGATGGTGGTCGCAGATGATGAAATCCACGCCTTTCTGCTTCGCATAGACTACTTTTTCCGTGGCTTTGATGCCACAGTCCAACGCGATGATGAGTCCTACGCCCTTGCGGGCCGCATGGTCGATTCCCTTGATGGATATGCCGTAGCCTTCGGTATACCGGTCGGGAATGTAGAACGTCAGGTTCTTGTGTCCGATGTGGCGGAGGAACTTGTAGACCAGCGCCACGGCCGTGCAGCCGTCGACGTCGTAGTCGCCGTAGACCATGATTTTCTCGTGGTTGCGGACGGCCTGCTCGACGCGCGCGACCGCCTTGTCCATGTCCTTCATCAGGAAGGGGTCATGGAGGTCGGCCAGGCTCGGTTTGAAGAACTTCTCAGCCTTCTCAAGTGTGTCTATGCCTCTCTGTACGAGTAGATTCGCCAGCACGGGAGAGAGCTTCAGCGCCGATGCGAGCATCGCTACCGTCGCGGGGTCTCCCTGCGGTTTCACTACCCATCGTTTTTCCATGGGCATACGTTCTGTTATTTATATATTTCAACATTCAATATCTCACTTAAGCTCTTCGCGACGAGGGCTTTGACCTCCTCCATCGCAATCGTGCGGCCGGTTTCGCGCTCGAGCGACGTGGCGCCCCGGTCGCGGAATCCGCACGGATTGATGCGCTCGAACCACCTCAGGTCGGTCGATACGTTGAGCGCGAAGCCGTGCATGGTTATATAACGGGACGAGCGCACTCCTATTGCGCAGAGCTTGCGCGTCGGGCCGTCGGCCGCCGTGCCGATGCACCGGGCGGCTCCCTCCGCTGCGTCCTCTTTTGCGGTTGCTGCGTCCTCCGTTGCGGTTGCTGCGTCCTCCGTTGCGGTCGCTGCGCCTTCGGTTGTTGTTGCTGCGGCCTCCGTTGCTGTTGCGGCTGCCGGGGCGGCTCCGTAGTCGGTGCCGGCTCCGAGCCAGACGCCCGAAGCGCCGGCGATGCGACCCGTGCGGAGGCCGTAGTGCGCCGCCACGCGGATGACGCACTCCTCGAGCGCCTCGATGTAGGCGCGCAGCCCGATGCCCAGCCGCTCGAGGTCGAGAATCGGATAGACGACCAGTTGCCCCGGACCGTGGAAGGTGATGTCGCCTCCGCGGTCGATGTGGTAGAACTGCGCCCCGAGCCGCTCGAGCATTTCGCGCCCGACGAGCAGGTTCTCGGCATGGCCGCTCTTGCCCAGCGTATAGACCGGCGGATGCTCGACCAGCAGCAGCGTGCCGACATCCTCTGCGTCAGCCTCGACTGCTTTGGCGGCCCCGGCCTGCGGCATTGTTGCGGCAGCTCCGGCCAGCGATTCCGCTCCGGTCTGCTGCCCTTCTGCGGCTCCGGCGTGCTGCCCTTCTGCGGCTTTGGCCTGTTCTGCTGCTGTGGCGTGCTGCCCTCCGGCGGCTTTGGCCTGTTCGGCTGCCGCGGCGCTGCGGGCTGCACCCTTTGCTGCGAGCAGGGCGTCGAAGAGCTGCCGCTGGAGGTCCCAGCAGCGGCCGTAGTCCATCGACCCGAGGTCGCGCAAACGGAGTTTCATCGCTACAAACTTTTCACACTGCGGAGTGCCTCCTCAGCCAGATACGACGACCGCACCAACGGCGCGCTCGCGCAGTAGCTGAATCCCATCTCCAGCGCTTGAAGTCTGTACCATTCGAATTTTTGGGGAGTTACGTACGCCGCTACGGGGTAATGCTCCAGCGTCGGTCGAAGGTACTGACCAAGCGTTACAATCTTCACACCCACATCGCGCAAATCGCGCAGGGTCTGCAATACTTCACCATCGCTCTCGCCAAGTCCTACCATCAGTCCGCTCTTGGTCGTGGCCCCCTGCCGGGCAAGGATGCGCAACGTTTCGAGGCTCGTACGGTAACGGGCCCGCGAGCGTACGACGGGAGTAAGTCGTTCGACGGTTTCGATGTTGTGCCCGATGATGTCGGGCCCGGATGCGACGATGGTGGCCAGATGTTCGGCCTGCGCATCCAAATCGGGAATAAGGAGCTCAATTGCGGCGCCGGGCACCTCCTTGCGGATGGCCTCGACGGTGCGGGCCCAGTGTTGGGCTCCGCCGTCAGGCAGGTCGTCCCGTGTGACGGAGGTAACGACGACATACCTCAGCTGCATGAGCCGCACGCTCTCCGCAACCTGCTGCGGTTCGGAGGGGTCGGGCGGTGCCGGATGTCCGGTCCGGGTGGCGCAGAAACGGCAGCCCCGCGTGCAGATGTCGCCCAGAATCATGAAGGTAGCCGTACGACGGCTCCAGCACTCGGCCTTGTTGGGGCAGAGTCCGCTGCTGCAAATCGTATGCAGTCCATGTTCCCGGACGATGCGCTGCACTTCGGCGTATTGGGCCGTGCGGTGAAGGCGAATCTTCAGCCAATCGGGTTTTTTCAGCACATCGACCTTGTTGTCATACAACTTCGGCATTTAAGTTCATTATTTTCCAATTGATGCAAAAATAAAAAAATAATCCATGAAAAGCAACAGAACGGCGGTGAAAGCGCTGCGTTCGGGGGGCGGAAAGTGTTCGGAAAGGGGCTTGGGGCCTTGTGCAGACGGGATTGCGGCGGCGAAAAAAAAGATGGAGGCCCGGGGTCCGGGCGGGCGGCGGAGGGTCATTCGGGCGGATTGCCGCGGGGACTTGGGACGGACTGTTGCGGGAACTTGTGCCGGGTTGCCGCGGGGACTTCCGAGCGGTGACGCCGCGGTGTCAACAGGCGTCGTGCTGCGTTTGCGGGGTCCGGGCGGGCGGTGGAGCGGTGGAGCGAGCGGTGTTTCTGGCGGCTGTGGGAACTTGTGCCGGGTTGCCGCGGGGGCTTCCGAGCGGTGGCGGCGCGGTGTTAACGGGACGCGTGTTGCGTTTGCGGGGTCCGGGCGGGTGAAAAATGGGAACCGGGGTGTGAAGCAGCTTTCAGCGGCAGGCAGCCGCGGGCCCGGGGATGTTTCCGGACGGCGGGTCTCCGGGATTGCGCGGTTGGGGTGGCTTGAGGGAAAAGGCGGCGCGGAATGAAGGGGCCGGCAGGAGCGGTCGGTTCGGCCGGAACAGCCGGAACAATCGGCGCGGTTGTGCCCTTCCTCCGCCGGGCTCTGGGCGGATGCTCGGAACCGGTACGTGCCGGGGCTGCGGGAACCGGGCGGCTTCGGAACCGATGACGTGTGTCGTCTGCCGGGGCAGCGGTCGGGCCGGAGTTGGGGTCGAGGAGGTGTGTTGTGTCGGGGTCGGCGGGGGCGTGTTGGGGCTGATGGGGTCGTGCCGCTATTGCGGGGTGTCGGACGGATTTGATGGGTGCGGAGGGTTGCAAAAAGGTTTGTGCCGACGAAACGGCGACTCTTTTCGTTTGGTGCATCGGACCGATTCCGTTCCTGCGGTCAGGGCACAAAAAAAGGGGACCGCGTATACCTGCCGGTATCGGGGCCCCTCTGGTTAGGTTAGTTAGGTTAATGAGAAGCGGGAGATTCCCACGTTGTGATATACAAAGGTAAATCGATTTTTAGCGAAATCCAAATATTTTTCTTACAAAATTTACAATTTCCTCCCCTTGGATGCGATGATTTATAATTGAAATTTTTTAATTAGTGCAAAATTTGTAATTTTTTCAACTAATTCCGAACTCCGTTCTCAGCTCTTTGCAACGGGGCGAATCGCCGCTGTGCGGTCTGGGGCGGGGTTTTTCGGCCGTTTGGAAGGGACGAATCCGAGGGCGGGTGAGGCCGATTTGTTGCGTGCGGTTCGGGTTTCCGTTCCGCTTCGCTTCGGCAGCGGGATGGCCGATAGGGAGCTGGAGGGGTGAGGGAAGCGGCGGCCGGGGCTGGCGGTCGGTGGTATGGGCGCGGACGGGCGCGACAGTCTGGTGTCAGGCTGAGACCGGCGGGATGGAGGACAAACGAAACGGAGCTCCGGGGCCGGTGAGGCTTTGGGGCTCCGTCTTCGGAGGCATTTCCCGGTCTGGAGCGGGATGTGGGTTTCGGCCGTTCGTCCCGGCAGGAGCAGGGCCGGTGTGGACAAGGTACCGGGCTCTCCGCCGGCACGCCGTCCTGTCGTCCCGCTGTGCTGCCGTCCCGTCGTGCCGTCCGACCGTTTTCTTCGCTCCGCTTCCCCGGTGCGTGTCGTTCCGGCGTGAGCCTTAGCGGCGGGCGGACCTCAGGTCGTGGCAGCTTCGGCCGGCTCCATAGCGGCGGGCTGAGGCTGTTCGCGGGCCGGAGTCTCGTGCGGCGCCTCACGGGGCGGCGTTCCGGCAGCGCCCGGCCGTGCGGAGAGCGCCTCCTCCGGCTGCGTGCGGGGCAGGCTGTCCCCCTCGGCGGCGCGGAGGTGGCGGCTGCGGTAGGCTGCCGGCGTCATGCGGTACTCCTTCTTGAAGAGCTTGATGAAGTGCGACGTGTTGGGGAAGGTGCACTCCACGCCTATCTCCGAGATGGACTTCGAGGTCGAGATGAGCAGCAGCCGCGAGTGCATCAGCCTCTGGCGGATGTACCACTTGTGGGGCGGCATCTCGAAGTGGCGCCGGAACTCCTTCTTGAACGAGGTGAGCGAGCGGTTGGTCAGCCGCGCCAGCTCCTCGATGGAGATATCCTTGAAGATGTGGTCGTAGACCGTCTGTTCGAAGTTCTCCTTGGCCGTGTCGATGTTGCTCAGCAGCTTGCTCTTGATGCAGCAGTCCTCGTGCGAGGCGATGAGGTAAATCAGCTCCGTCATCTTGATGCTCTCGGCGGTCTCGTCCTGCAGGAAGCTCTCGTCGCGCAGGTAGTTGTTCGTGTTGACGAAAAAGTTGCGCAGCGAGCTCCATGCGGGCATGGCGACGTGGGTGCGGTTGTGGCAGTTTTCGCACGAATGGTCGTTCGAGATGTTGAGTCCGTAGGTGATGTTCAGGTGGAGCAGGATGCGCTGCAGGTCGGCGGGCGTGTAGTAGAAGAGCACCTGCTCGAAGGGCTGGCCGTTTTCGGGGACGTTCTCCACGTAGTGGTGGCCGAGCCCCAGGTAGAAGACGTCGCCGCGGTTGAAGGCCTGGCGTTTGTCGCCGTCGTAGACATACTTCGTGCCGCGCAGGATATAGCCTATGGCGTAGCGGGAGAGGGCCAGCGACTGGATGCCGTTGTGAAGCGTTTCGACATACTTCACAATCATCGGCTGTTGGGCCGAGGGAGTTGTAGAATTCTTCATGCAGTAATTGTGTTTTTGGTTTCGGTGAACAGGAAGTTGCGTCTAGGTGTTCACCTCCAAATATACAATATAATATTTAATAAATAAAATAATAAATACCCTATTTGTGTCATAATGGGGCGAATAGGACCGAACGAGGTGCGAGGGGGTCCGAATCGGGTATCGGCGCAGCGGCGCAGGCGCTTGTGCAGGGCTCTGCGTGGGGCTTTGTGCGGGGGTATGCAGGGGTATGCGGAGGCGTCGAGTGTGTTGGAACAGGGCGGGTTGCGGGACGACTGCGGGGGAGAGTGTTGCGGGGGGGGAGTGTTGCGGCGGGAGGGCTATCGGGATGGAGGGCGGACGGGGTGGCGGGACGAAGGGGTGCGGGGGTGGTTGTGGTGAGTTGCGGATGGTCTCTTGCGCGGTTGCTGCGGGACTGCTGCGGTAGGCTGGCCGGTTGTGGAGGCAGTTGGGTGCAGGCTGGGGCGGCGGTTGCGGGGACTTGCTGCGGGAGTGGTTGCTTCGGGGAAGGAATGCTTCGGGGGGAGGAATGCGTGGGGATTGCCGGTTTTGTTGCGGTATGGGGCGGCGGATGGATGTGGAGGAGTTGACCGGAAGGCGGGGTTTCTGTCCCCGGGGCGGGCTATCGGGATGGAAAGCAGACGGGGCACAGCGGCGGAAAGGGCGGTCGTAATGAAGGGGCGCGGGAGTGGACGTGGAGGCTGTCGGGAGCCGACAGCGGGGATAGCAGTGTGGATGGTTTGAGGAGTGTCCCGGGGCAGGGCGACAGTGGGGTCGTGCGGCCCTTTGCCGCGCGTTATGACCGGTTTTTTTTGTTGGGAGGAAGACCCTTTGCGGCGGTGTCCCCTTTTATCGGGAGTGGACCTTTGCAGCGATGTTGGCAAGCCTTTTTGGGGCTGAACAATCCTTTGCCGCGGTGCGGTGCAGGTTTTTCCCGGACCGGAGGGGATGTGCTGTGGCGAGGGCCTCGTTACCGGAGTGCGGCGGTGAGCTGCGCCCAGAGGTAGGGGGCTGCAAGCGCCCAGACGAGCAGCAGCGTGTAGAGGGCCAGCGAGAGGGCGTAGTGCATCCGTACGAGCAGGAAGGGGGCCAGCAGCGCCGTGGGGAGTGCGCAGAGCAGCAGCGCCACGGAGGTGGCGCAGGGGAGCAGTGCGACGGCGACGGTGAGCAGCAGCATGCAGCCCGCCAGCGCGAGGATGCCGCGCGCCTTGAAGCCGACCGAGTAGACGCTGTTGAGGTAGGCGGCCAGCGAGGCGATGTCGAGCAGCAGCAGCGCTCCGGGCAGCAGCAGCGCGGGCCAGGGAAGGTTCCAGAGGTGCATGCCGTCGTTGTGGGTGAAGAGCTCGACGGCCTGCTGCAGCGGAGCGTCGAACGGCGCGCCCGTGGCCCAGTTGAGGTAGCAGGCCGTCAGCAGCGGCAGCAGCATGCCCGCGAGGGTGACGGTCAGCTCGCGCAGCGTCCGTTTGAGCAGCACGACGGCGGCCGGCAGCAGCAGCATCAGCGGTGCGGCGGGCAGGTAGACGAGCGGAACGAGCCCCAGATAGAGCCCTGCGCGGAAGATGTTGTCGAAGGCGTAGCCGTTGCGGAACGAACGGCAGAAGTTGTGGGTCGAGAGGGCGAGCAGCAGCAGCGTGACGGCGCCGACGAGCCCGGCGGCGGGCCAGGCGCAGGCGGCGGCGATGCCGAAGAGGGGAATGGCCACGCAGCTGTTGGTTGCGTAGAGTCCGTAGCGGACGGTGATGCGCCCCGTGAGCAGTCCGGCCCAGAGCAGCAGCACGAAGCTCATGACGCGGCTCCATACGGGGGCGTTCTGCTCGAAGTCGAGCAGCCAGCCGTCGAGCTGCGAGAGGGGCGCAACGGCCTCCGGCGCAGCCGTGGGGGCGACGCTGGCGACGCCGGCTACAAGCAGCAGCGTCACGAATGCCGGAATAATCGGCTGTCTTGCTATGTCGAAGTTCATTGCCTGTGCTTTGTGTGGCCACCGGTGGCCGGCGGCTTCCGGGGTTCGGTTTGGCCGGTTTCCGGGGGTCGGTTTTGGCTCGTTTCCGGAGTCCGGGGAGCGGGTCGCTCCGGGCGGGTCCAGCTTGCTCCGGGCGTCTTGCCTCCTTCGATTCGGGCCCGGGATGGAACCTTATCCGTTGGTTCTGGCGGCTCCGGCTGCGCCGGAGGTCCCGCTTGTTCGGGTGGTTCCGGTTGCCTGTCGGGGTTCAGTCCGCCGGGCACCCGGCTAACTGTTCCGGGTCCTGTTTGTCTCCCGGTCCGCGATTCCGGAGGTCTGTCTGCCTCCCGGTTCGCAATTCCCGGGGCTGACTCGCTTCCGGCTCTCCGCTCTGCGGTTTCGCCTCGACAAAAGTAGCGAAAAAGCCTGAACGGGCCTAAATTATTCGTAACTTTGTTCCCGTCATGCTGGAGACCTCTTTCCAATACGAACTTCCTGAGGCGGGGTGCGACGAGGCGGGGCGCGGATGTCTGGCCGGGGCAGTCTTTGCCGCGGCGGTCATCCTCCCGCCCGACTTCCACCATCCGCTGCTCAACGACTCGAAGCAGATGAGCGAGCGCAATCGCGACCGGCTGCGTCCCATCATCGAGCAGGAGGCCGTGGCGTGGGCCGTCGAGGCGGTCTCGCCGGAGCGTATCGACGAAATCAACATTCTCAAGGCCTCGTTCGAGGGGATGTCGCTCGCCGTCGGGCGGCTCGGTGTGCGGCCCGGCTTTCTGGCCATCGACGGCAACCGCTTCTACACCTCGCTCGACATCCCCTACCGCTGCATCGTCAAGGGTGACGGCAAGTATGCCGACATTGCGGCGGCCTCGGTGCTGGCCAAGACCCACCGCGACGAGTACATGCGCCGTCTGGCGGAGGAGTATCCGCAGTACGGGTGGGAGCGCAACAAGGGCTACCCCACGCGCGAGCACCGGCTGGCTATCCGCCGTTACGGGCTGACGCCCTATCACCGTCTCTCGTTCATTCACGACAACGACCAGCTGGAGTTTTCTTTCTGATTCTGGCCGGCCGGGGGGTTTCGGGGAGGAGCCGGGGTTTTCCGGGTGAGCCGGGTTTTTTAAGGGGAGCCGGGTTTTCCGGGTAAGTCGTGGTTTTCGGGGAGTCCGTGGTTCTTGTTCCTTGGATGGGCGGTTCTGCTTTTTCCCGGTGTGCTGCATCGTCTCTCCCCTGCATCGTCTCTCCCCTGCATCGTCTCTCTCTTGCACCGTCTCCCCTGCACTGTCTCCCCTACACCGCCTCTCCGCATTGTCTCTCCTGCACCTCTCCCCTCCTTTTTTGGGGGCTTTTCCCCTTTCGTGAATTCCACTTCTCTTCCGGGCGGGGTGTCTTGTTGTCTGCGGCCCGACTCCGGGGCGCCCTCAGCGTGTGCGGGTACGAGAGGAAGGAAGCATTCTCTTCCGCCCGCAAACGGGCGGAGGCCTGTCGTTATCTCCCTCCCCCGAGGCGGGAGGACCTGTTCCCTGCGCCGGCGGGTGGCCAATGCATCCCCTTCCCATGTCGGCGGGCACAAAAAAAGAGCGGACCTCGCTGTGAGGTCCGCTCTTCGCTTTGAGGGTCGACCCGGGATTAGTAACCCAGCGACTTGGAAGCCGCATAGGAAATTTTCAGGGCGTTGGCACGGCGAAGCTCCTGCTTTACGTCGGTCACGATACCCATCTTGGTCTTCTCGTCGGCCTTGAGGCAAATCGTCATCGAAGCACGGTCGGCCTCGTTGAGCTTGTCTCGCTCGGCGGCGACGAAGTCCAGAATGTCCTTGGTCGTCTTATAGGAGTCGTTCAGCTGGATGCGGGGCGCGGTTCCGAACTTCGCCTGCATGGCCAGCGTCGGCTGTCCGATGTGGATGTAGCTGACGAGCGATTTCTTCTCCAGCTTCTGCACCTCGGTTGCTTCCGGAAGCTTGTATCTTACAAGAAGGTCCTGTTCGCGCATGGTCGTCGAAACCATAAAGAAGAAGAGAATCATGAAGATTACGTCAGGAAGCGATGCGGTCGAGATAGGGGGCAAGGTCTTGTTGCCCTTCTTTTTCATTACTGCCATAGCTTACTTCTTTATGTTACGCGGTTCGGCCTCCGAAATCTTCAGAGGTATTGCTTTCGAGATGACGTCGCGCTGCCCCTGCGTCAGGTCGGCAAACTTGCTGCCGAACTTGCGCATCGAGACCTCGTCGCGGACCTCGTTGAAGGCGCGCGTGAGCTCGTTCTGAACCATGATGTACGACTGATAGCCGGTATCACGGGTCGTCTGCAGCGATACGACTCCCTGACTTACGGGGTAGGTCCACTTGCTGCCGTCGGGCAGGTCGAAGGTCTCATCCACCTTCTCCGGAAGATTTGCGTCCTCCATCGGGTTGAGGATGAACTCCTTCGTCTTGTCTTTGAGCTGATGGATATCAATAATCTCCTGGTTGCCCGACGTTCCTGCCATGATGTTGCCGCTGCCCGAGATGAGCACCAGGAAGAGGTTGCGCTCCTTGACCTTGATGTTCTCCTGTTGTACATCCTCGGGAGGCATCGGCGGAAGCATGCGCACCAGACCCGTGTCGGTGTTCATGGTAGTGGCCACCAGGAAGAATATCAGCAGCAGGAAGGCGATGTCCGCCTGCGAACCCGCATTGATATCCGGTGTTTTTCTCTTATCTATTGCCATTGTTCTCTGTTACTTGAAAGCTCTCCAAATTTCAGTAACAACGGTCGTCAGGAATGCAGCTGCGAAAGCGACATAGGTTACGATGATGCTCGTTTCGGTAATGACGGTTTCGCTGTGCCCGAAGAAGCCGTTGTTCTGAAGATCCACGATGTTGACCGTATGGCCAGCCGAATAGAAGTAGGCCACGCCAACGACTATGATTACCAGAGCCAGGGCCAGGATGGACCCCTTGATGCCTGCCGGGTTCTTGATCATCCCGAAGATGGCGCAGAAAAGTGCCGATGCAAGCGCGAACACGAACAGGGCGTAGCCCCATATCAGGTTGACGCTGATTGCATCTTCCGATCCTCCGGTCGCAATCGCGTAGACCAGAAGAGCAACCGTGATGACCATCAGAACGCTCAGCAATATGTTAAATGCCTTTTTCATATTTGCTTTTGGTTTTTCTGCGTTCGATTATTTCTTGCTGTAAGCAGTCAGGATATCCATCAGCGTGATGGACGAGTCTTCCATTGCGTTTACCAGAGAGTCAATCTTCGATACGATGTAGTTGTAGAACAGCTGGAGAATAACGGCTGCGATAAGACCCATCAGGGTGGTCAGAAGGGCGACCTTGATACCACCGGCTACCAGCGTCGGGCTGATATCACCTGCTGCCTGAATCTGGTCGAATGCGTTAATCATGCCGACAACCGTACCCATGAATCCCAACATAGGCGAAAGGGCGATGAACAGGCCAATCCACGACAGACCCGACTCCATCTGGCCCGTCTGTACCGAACCGTACGATACAACCGACTTCTCAACGGCGTCGAGACCCTGGTTGTAGCGGTCCAGACCCTGGTAGTAAATCGATGCGATGGGACCGCGCATGTTGCGGCAAACATCCTTGGCTGCCTCGATGCCGCCCTTCTTCAGAGCCTCCTCAACGGCTGCGATGAGCTTCTTCGAGTTGATGGTCGACAGCGACAGGAAGAGAATGCGCTCGATGGCTACTGCAAGACCGAATACAAGGCAGAGCAGAATCGGGAGCATCCACATCCAACCGCCCTCGAGGAACTTCTGCATCAGAATGTGGTGCATGCTCTCGCCGGCGATTTCGGTCTCGGCGGCTACTACGTCCTCGGCTACCGGGGTTTCCTCGGCTACCGTGGCCTCTTCGGTTGCCGGAGCAGCAGCGGCCTCGGCCTCCTGCGCAAACGCGTTAACAGTACCCAGCGAGAACAAGGCAACTGACAGAATCAAAAAAAGTTTTTTCATAGTTGTGTTAGATAAAATTAATTTGATTAGTTGAATTTGTAATCGTTTGTGGTTTTGTTTTAAAGTTTGTTTCTTCCTTTTCTGTTCCGTTGCCTGCCGCCGCCTCCCTCCATGCGGAGCCGGGTGCGGTGTCGGCGGATTACGGTTCCGTTAAATTTTTCCCGAAGTCCAAAAAAATCGAAAAAATATCGTTTTTCTCTCCTCCCGGCACGCTTTTTCGCCGCCGTTTTCTCCTTCGGAGGGTTTCCGAAGGCTCCGCGGGAGATGCGCTCCCGAGCGGGAAAAACGTCGCCGGAAAATTTGCAACTTCGTATCAATCAACTCGGTACCTTGCATCGCGGTCTGCTCCGACCCCGTTTCAGGGCTCCGAAAAGGCCGCTTTGCAGTGCGAAATATAGGAAAAATATTTAATCTGTGCAACGTCCTATCGGGTAAATTCGCCGTGGAGAGGGCGTTGCAGCAGTGCGCGGCTCTCCTCGTCCGGAAGCCCCTTGCCCAGCACGTACATCAGCTTGGTGACGGCCGCCTCGGTGGTCATGTCGTAGCCGCACAGCACGCCCGCCTTCTGCAGGCGCAGCCCCGTCTCGTAGAGCTCCATGGCGACCCGTCCGCCGCCGCACTGCGTGACGTTGAGCACCAGGATGCCGCGGGCGATGGCCTGCTCGATGAGGCGGATGAACCACTCGCTCGTGGGGGCGTTGCCCGCGCCGTAGGTCTCGAGCACCACGGCGCGGATGCCCTCGACCGAGAGGATGCCCTGCAGGATGCGGGCGTCGATGCCCGGGAAGAGCTTGACGATGACCACCCCGTCGTTGAGCGACGTGGCGATGCGCAGCTCGGGCGATGAGTCGGCGGGGTCGGGGTGGAGGATGGCGGCGTAGTTGTAGGTGATGTTGACCCCCACCTCGGCCAGCGGCGGGTAGTTGTAGGAGCGGAAGGCGTTGAGCGCCTCGGCGCTCCGCTTCGAGGTGCGGTTGGCGCGGAAGAGTCGGTTCTGGAAGTAGAGCGAGACCTCGGGCACCACGGGGCGGCTCCCCTGGCTGGCGCCGGCGATTTCGATGGCCGTGATGAGGTTCTCGCGGCCGTCGGTGCGCAGCACGCCGATGGGAATCTGGCTGCCGGTAAAGACCACCGGCTTGGAGAGGTTCTCGAGCATGAAGCTCAGCGCCGAGGCGGTGTAGGACATCGTGTCGGTGCCGTGCAGGACGACGAAGCCGTCGTAGCGGGCGTAGTTGTCGCGAATCAGGCGGGCGAGCGTCACCCAGTTGTCGGGCGAGACGTTCGAGGAGTCGATGACGGGGTTCATCGTCTCGACGTCGATGTCGACGTTGAGCCGCTTGAGCGAGGGGAACTCCTCGTAGATGCCGCTGAAGTCGAACGGGACGAGGGCGCCGGTGGCGGCGTCGGTCTTCATGCCGATGGTGCCGCCCGTGTAGATAATCAGGATGGATGCGCGCATAGCTTATGATTCGGTTTTTTCGTGTGGTCGGGTTTCGGGGGAGGCAGGGGCCGCGGCAGGTGCGGCCGCCGGGGAGGCGGAGGTTGCTGCGGTTGCTGGGGTTGCTGCGGAGGGTTTGCCGCGGTGTCGGGCGGCGTCGGAAGCCGAAGGGGCGGCGTCCGTTGGGGAGGCGTTGCTGCGGAGGGTTTCGGAGCGGTTGCCGGGCCGGGTTTCGGGCCGGTCGGGCTCTTTGCCGGCGGGCATCTCATTTCCGGGCGTCGGGTCGGCCGGTTCTTTGCGGGCGGCGGGCTCTCCGCTGCCGGGTGTCGGGTCGGCCGGTTCTTTGCGGGCGGCGGACTCTCCGCCGTCGGGTGTCGGGTCGGCCGGTTCTTTGCGGGCGGCGGGCTCTCCGCCGTCGGGGGTCTGTTTGCCAGGGGCCTGTCCGTCGGGCGTCGGTTCGTCGAGCGCCTCCACCAGAAAGCTCACCGGGCGGAAGCCGTCGTTGCACGAGAGCATCGCCGAGGCGGGGTTCTTCATCCACCCGTCGTAGAGGCCCGTCGCCCCGTGGGCCAGCGCCATGACGAAGGGCGAGAGGCTCTGCCAGGCGCTCTCGCACAGCCCCTCGGGGCGGCTCCCTCCGTCGCACTCGAAGCTCTGCCCCACGCTGAGGTCGCAGGGGTGGTCGAGCGGGTTCTCGTAGCGCTCCATCAGGTCGCGGTAGCAGGCCTTGCGGATGACGGTGATGCGGATGCGTTTCATGATATCCGGTGCGTTGTCATTCAGTTGTTTGCAGTCGTTCGGCCGGCTCCTTCGGAAGCGGGCGTTTTCATGGTGTCGGGGCCTTCGGTTGTAGCCTTTCCGGACCCCTCGGCTGCGGCCTTCCCGAGCTCCTCGGCTGCGGCCTTTCCGGGCACTTCCGCTGCTGCCCTTTCGGGCTCCTCGGCGGCCGGCAGCGCCCCGAGGCCGAACATCCGCTCGGCCGAGGCTGTCGTGCGGCGGGCCACCTCCTCGGGCGGGAGCCCCTTGAGGGCGGCCACCCGCTCGCAGACGAAGCGCACGTAGGCGGATTCGTTGCGCTCGCCGCGGTGGGGCACCGGGGTGAGGTAGGGGCAGTCGGTCTCGAGCACCAGGTCGTCGAGCTCCATTGCGGGGACGGAGGCGGCCACCTGGCTCCGCTTGAAGGTGACCACCCCGCCGATGCCGAAGAGCCAGTCGCCGCAGGCGCGGAGGCGGGCATAGCGCCCCTCATCCTCCGAGAAGGCGTGGAAGACGCCGCGCAGCGCGGCACCCTCGCTGCGGGCCCGGGCGCTCTCCTCCGCGATGATGCGCTCCATCTCGTCCCACGCCGCGCGGGTGTGGATGGCCACGGGGAGCCCCCGTCGCCAGGCCATGCGCAGCTGGGCGGCGAAGGCCTCGCACTGCTCGGACATGAAGTCGCGGCTCCAGTAGAAGTCGAGGCCGATTTCGCCCACGGCGCAGAATGCTCCGATGCCCTCGGGAGGCGCGTCGAGCAGCCGCTCGACCAGCGCCAGCTCCTCGCGCCAGCGGGGGTTGTCGTTCACCGAGGTGGGGTGGAGCCCCATCATCGGGATGTAGCGCGCCGGGTCGCGGCGGCTGAGGGCGAAGAGGCGTTCGTGGCTTTCGGAGTCGATGGCCGGGAGCAGCAGCCGCTCCACCCCGGCCGCGGCGGCACGGGCGAGCGCCTCGTCGCGGTCGGCGTCGAACTCCGGTTCGTAGAGGTGCGAATGGGTGTCGATGAGTCTCATGGCAGTTTCATGTATCGGTTGCCGGGGAGCTGGCGGACGGCGCCGCTCAGCTCGAGCCCCACCAGCAGCGTGGCCAGCTCGCCCGGGTCGAGTCCGCTCAGCTCGCCGAGCGTCTCGAGCGAGAGGGGGTCGTCCGTGCGGAAGCAGCCCAGCAGCCCCCGTTCGTCGGGGGTCAGACGACGGTCGCCCGGCGTCTCGGTGCGGGTGTCGCGCTGAGGTGCGGCGTTCTCCCACTGCAGCTCCGTGATGATGTCGTCGGCCGTGAGAATCATCTGAGCCTTCTGGTTGCGGATGAGGAAGTTGGTGCCGGCCGACATGCGGTCGGTGACCCGTCCCGGGAGGGCCATCACCGTGCGGTTGTAGCCGTCGGCGCAGTGGGCCGTGAAGAGCGAGCCGCCCGAGGCGGGCGATTCGACGACGAGCGTTCCGGCGC
>ULSH01068526.1_pt1 | contig 18214 bp, 9 predicted proteins | sample 1956151 | NCBI WGS metagenome assembly ULSH01 (sample SAMEA4835702, study PRJEB28245) | human gut metagenome | biome: gut microbiome; material: fecal sample | place: Denmark | collected 2008 | reverse complement strand
GACACGTCTGAAATCGTAGGTGGCGCTACCTGTGAAATTGTCAAACTCCTGATAGGTGGCGTAGGCATTGGCATTCAGATGATGCTTGCCGAAATCCCTCTGCCATCCGGCCTCTCCCTTGTAAGAGAGGTATCCGTACAATGCCTCCCCTTTCGAATACTTAAGGTTATCATTGATTGTCGTACCGAACTTGGTGAATTCGAGATTGTTCCAATCATCGTTTCTGATGAATCTCGCATAGTTCTGGGTAGTGGCCATGTTGGCGGTGATGTAGGACAGATAGCCCACGCTGCCACCAACCCAAAGACCAGGAGTCAGGAATGAAAGATCCAGCTTGATACCTGCCTGACCGTAGATGTTGGTGTTGGTCTCGTTGCTGTAGCCGCTACGGTTCAACATTCCGTAAGGAGAGGCGTTGATGTTGGTTGAAGTCGTGACTTCACCGCCCTGCTCCACAACATTTCCTTCCTCGTCATAGATTGTAGGAGTAACCGGTCCATAGATGTAGGAAGGCATCCTGGTGATCAGGTTGTAGATGTTTCCGTTGTTGTTGACCGCACCGCCCGGAGTGTGGGACTTCACGATAGATCCGGCAAGGTTGGCCCAAAGGCTGATGTACTTGCTGACCTTGACATCGACATTCGAGCGGAAATTCACTCTGTACTTCTCGTTGTCAGACTTGTAGTCCTTCTGATCGGTGTTCCAGAAACTGCCCTGACGCAGGACGTTGAAGTTGGAATAGAACCTCACGTTCTCGTTACCACCGGTAGCGTCCAGCGAGATTCTCTGCTGATTTGAGAAATCGCGGACAAGCATGTCGTACCAGTCTGTGTTAGGGTAGAGTTCGTCTCCTCCGTTCTTGAAGCCCTCAAGAGCCTCCTGCGGGAAATAGTGGAACTCGCCGAGTCCGTCATTCGCGGCGGCCTGGTTTCTCAGGCCGGCAAATGTGTAGGAGTCAAAACTGCGAATCTTGGATGTAGGTGTCTGGACTGTCTCGGAAATGTTGACTCCGACCTTGAGTTTGCCGGGAGTACCGCGCTTGGTGTTGATGACAATCAGACCGTCGGAGCCTTTCACACCATAGATGGCCTGTGATGCTCCGTCCTTGAGGATGGACACCGACTCAACCTCCTCAGGAGAGATTCGGTAGAGGATGTCATGGGCGAAAGAGTCATAGAGGATACCGTCGATGACCACACCGGCGACTCCGCCGTGGAAAGTCGAGAATCCACGAATGTACATATTCAGTGACTCATAGCCAGGCTCGAACGATGTCTCCATCGTGGTGAGTCCTGAGAACATTCCCGAGAATGATCCCTGAAGACGGGACATCAAGGATTTTCCGAGCTGCTCTCCGGATGCGGTTGAGACCGCGTCTGTCAGAAGTTCCCTGCTCTGCTTGCTCAGTCCGATGTTGACTGTCTCGGCAAGATTGTGGGCGTCATCCTCAAGGACGACATCCGCCTGTGAGGATGCCTTGACAGATGTCGGCTTGTAACCAAGGAGGGAAAACTCCAAATCCTCGGACTTGCCCACCTTGGCGGTGTACTGGCCATTCTTGTCAGTAATGTACAAGTCCTTATGATTAGCCGAGACAATCACGCCAGGCAACGGGTTGCCGTAAACATCCTTTACGGTACCGGCGACAGTGATGTCCTGCGCCTTGACCTGGATGGATGTTCCAAGCAGGATAAGCGCCGCTGCTGTGAATATATTCTTATTCAACATATTTAATGCTCTAATTAAGTGTTCTGTAAGATTTAACCATTACCAGCCCGGATTCTGCCAGTCTTCACCGGTGATGGCTCTCATGTTGTTGACCTCGGAAAGAGGAACCGGCATCTTAAGCCACTTGTTGGTGTAGCACTGACGCTCCTTGATTGTTGTACGTTCGTACTTGTAGGAACCGTCATTCATGTGGGTGATGTGAGCCGCGGTGACCCAACGGTCAGTGTCCGAGAGATCCTCGTCCGGCTTATGCCATCTGCGGACATCGAAGTAACGGTTTCCTTCAAGGGCCAGCTCAACCCTACGCTCGTTGTGGATCCTCTGGCGAAGCGCGTCTCCTGAAATACCTTTAAGACCAGGCATTCCGACACGGGCGCGGACCTTGTTGACGTAAACTATAGCCTCGGGTTCGTGACCGGCTTCCATGGCCGCCTCGGCGAAATTGAGGTAGATCTCCGCAAGACGGTAATCCTTGTGGCGGGCACCTTGGATTCTCATCTCCACACCGCTGTTAGGGTGGAGGAATTTTCGCTGATAATAGCCTGTACGTGTGTTTGTTCGAATTTTTTCTCCAACTACTTTACGTCCCATCAATGGTTCCGCCTCATTCTCAATTGAACCATCCTCTTTCTGATAGGCATCCCATGTAGTTATTATTCTTGTCATGCTTCCTGTACCCTGACCCAAATTCTCAAAAGATGTTTTCTGAGCCGCAGTCGACCAGTTGCAGTATCTTTTGGAACCATTGTAATAGACAGTGGCATAGAACCTTGGATCCCTGTTTGCATAAGGATCGTTGTGGTTATACATAGTGTTGGAACTGTTATAGTTCGGTTTGAGGTGCTGCTCGTCAAGATAAGGCTTGCCCAGATCAAGGACAGTCTCTCCATTTACGGTCTCAAACGCATCTACAAGCTCCTGAGAAGGACAGGTTCCAGCCTTGTAACCAAGGATGGCACCAGGAGCGTCAACGTTGGCAAGATCCCAGTTACCGCCATCTCTCAACTGATAGATTGTCTCCTTGTCGGCAGGGTCTGCGGCATAGGCACCGGAATTACAGAAATATTCATTGAACAACTGGGCATAGGTGTTAGGAAGGTAAGCTCTCTCGGCTCCCCAGACCGCAGTCTGGTTGACCTTGTTGTAAAGAGCGTAGCCGTTGCTCTCAAGAGCCTGGACAGCAGCCTTGTTCACTGTGTAAGCCTCTTCCCAATAGTTGTTGCCGTCGTTGTACAAAGGACTGGCGGCGAACACTGTCATCCTTGATTTGATCGCCCATGCGACAGCCTTTGTCATACGCATGGCCTCGCTGTCGGTAGTGATTCGCCAAGGAAGCTCATCACAGGCAAGAGCGGCGTCACAATCCTCGATGATGAACTGAACCACATCGTGGAACGAGCTGCGCTCAACCTTGGAGAAGTCCGCGTCAAGAGTGTAAGGCTCCTTGATGATAGGAAGGGAGCAACCGAACCACATCAGAAGTTCCGAGTAGTAGTAAGCCCTCAGAAGATGAGCCTCAGCTGTCCATCTGGAGCGGTCGCTTTCCTTGGTCACGTTTGCTGTTGGGATGTTCTGAAGGAACACGGAACAGTTACGTATCCTCTGGAAATAACGTGACCATGAGGCGCTCTGGTTTCCGTCATCGCCTGCATTATAACTTGCCGGATGGTCAGCGGCCGTGGCGTTCCCGTCATAGTATTTTCTGGACCCAGCCCAATCCACATCAAGATCGTCGGCGTCCCATGCGTCGTCACACCAATTCACTGGCCCTCTGTTCCAGAAAAACCACACGCATCCTTTGACGTTGATGCTGGAGTAGCAGGAGTTGAGATAGTACATCGTCTTGTCATTATCCTTGAAAACCTCCTCAAGCGAGATCTTTCCGGAAGGAGCCTGATCCAATGCGTCAGAGCAGGAGGACAAGGCCAGAGACAAAACACAAGCTGCAATAATATAGAATTTATTTTTCATATTCATCGTCAGTTTAGAAGTTAATATTAAGTCCAAGACTGACATTCTTGGTGATAGGATAACCATAAGAGTTATTCTGCTCAGGATCAAGATGGGTCACACGAAGATTATCCCATACGAACAAGTTCTGGCCGCTGACATAGACGCGGACACTGTTGACTCCCGCGCGTGAAAGGAAGCGGGAAGGAAGGGTGTAGCCTAACTCAATGTTCTTCAATCTCAGGAAAGAACGGTTCTGGATGAAGAAGTCATTGGCCGCATGGCTGACAGTCTGAGCGGTGGAGATTGCCGGATAGGAGATCTTGTCACCATTGTTGTAACGCTCCTCGGTCCAGCCGTGCCTTGTCCATTCAAAGTAAGTACCGCTCTTGGTGTACTCAACCACACCCTGGCCGCTATAGTACTTGGAATATCTTCCCAAACCGGAGAAGAGCACATTGAAGTCGATACCCTTGAAGTTGAATCCCAAAGTGACACCGTAGTTGATGCCAGGGATGCTTGTCGAGTAACCGATAGGAGACAAGTCCTTGTCATCGATAACGCCGTCACCGTTGACATCCTTATAGACAAAATCACCGACTCTCGGAACACCGAATCCATAATCGTAGTAATTATCTATTTCCTCCTGAGATGTGAAATAACCCTTTCCAGGGGAGTTCCAGTCAATCAGGTAACCCCAAGCCTGTCCGAGACGGAAGCCTTCTGTGCGATACTGATAGGCATATTCCTCTGAACGCATAGGCTCGTCTAATTCAACAACCTCGTTGTCATTGAATCCGAAGTTTCCCTTGACGGACAGGGAGAAGTCCTTGTTGAACGAGTGGCTGTAGCTTGCCTCGATCTCATAGCCGTGGTTCTTGACAACACCCATGTTCACCTTAGGAATGTAGCTTGAGCTTACACCCTGGAATGAAGGGATGGTCTGACGGGAGATGAGGATCTGGTCACGATTCTCCGTGAAGTAGTCGAAATTGATTCTGAAATCCTTGAAGAGACCGATCTCGAAACCGAGATTCATCTTCTTGGAAAGCTCCCAAGTTATGCTCTTGTTTCCAAGGAGACCTTCGCTGATCGTATGTCCGCCAAGTCCTGAGACATGGGTGCCTCCTCCAACCTCAATGTTATCCTGGAACAGGAACCTTAAGCCACCCATAGAGTCGTTACCCACAAGACCGTAAGACCCTCTGAACTTCAACCAGGTGATGTACTCGTTGTCCTTAAGGAACGACTCGTTGCTGGCGATCCATCCAAGTGACGCCGAAGGGAAAAGACCGAACCTCTTCGAAGGGGCGAACTGCTCCGATCCATTGTAACCAAGGTTGGCCTCGACAAGATACCTGTCGTCAAATGAATATGTGGCGCGCGCCGCCGTACCGATAACGTTGTAAGGAATCTCTGCAGCTGTCGTCTCCCAGTACTTTCTGTACGCCGTCACCATTCCGGTGACGTTGTGCTTGCCGAAGGTTCTGGCATAGTTCACGGAACCCTGCACATACAACTGATAGTTGGATGACCTCCATGAAGACATTGTCAAAGGAAAGGTATCTCTCTCGTACAATGAATAGGAAAGACTGTCATTTTTGTAGTCAACGTTAGCATAGTAGAACTGCTCTTGCTTGAGTCCTTCCAGTATACCTCTGTTGTAGGTGTCGTAAGCAGCCATTCCTGTGATGCTCAATCCCTTGGTGACCAGCTCGCTAAGATCCCAGTTCAAAGAGAACTGGGTGTTGAGGTTCTTCCTCTTGTTGGTGTGGAAACCTCTGCGGTTGATGATCTCGAAAGCGGAGCGGTCAAGGTAATTATAGCCTATAAAAGCACCGCTTTCCGCTCCAAATCTTGAGTCTGTGGTAGGGCCAGGAGAGATAGGAAGGATGGTCTGCGACTGATAGATAAGGTCAGTAATCATCCACTGCTGATTACCGTCAGCGGCAGGATTACCACCGTAAAGAGCACCAACCGCAGGCATGTTCACATTCTCGGCGTAAGAGGCGATGTTGAGCGAGGCGGTAAGGCTCTTCGTGATGTGGAAATCAAGGTTTGAACGCAGACTGAGCCTGTCCATGTAGCACTGAGGATTGTACCCCAGATAGTCTGGACTCTCGGTGTTAAGGTTTCCTCCCTGATGGATGTAGCCGACATTCACGAAGTAATTGACAAAGTCGGTACCTCCGGAGATGTTGACATTGGCTCGTGACTGAGGAGTGTTCTTCTTAAGATACATCCTGTAGAAGTCATTGTCACAGTAGACAGCCTTGCGCATGGCGACCTGATTATCGTAGTCAGGTGACGTAGGGTCCAAGCCAAGGAGGGGATTCTTGTACTTGGCGATGATCTCCTCTGAGAACTGAGGATCATAACCGTCGTTGGACAACGCCTCGTTTCTGAGTTCGCAATACTCCCACGAATGAAGCCTGTCAGGTTCCTTGGTGAAGGATGTCCAGCTCTGGTCGAAAGAGATGCTCAACTGAGCCTTTCCCTTCTGTCCCTTGCGGGTCTGGATGAGGATCACACCATTCGCACCCTGAACACCGTAAAGCGCGGTCGCGGAAGCGTCCTTGAGGACGGAGATGCTCTCGACCTCATTCATGTCTACGGTGCGGATGTTGTCTCTCTCGACACCGTCTACAAGAATCAGAGGGCTCTTGCCGTTCGTTGTGGCCGCACCACGAAGGTACATTGTGGCACCATCGACACCCGGCTGACCACCGCCGCTCTGCATTGAGGTAAGACCTGTCACACGACCGGCAAGGGCATTGTCAAGACGGGTGGATGTGGTCTTGCGCAGATCGGCTGAGGCAACTGTCGAGATGGCGCCGGTCACAGAGATTTTCTTCTGCTGTCCGAAGGCCACGACAACGGTCTCCTCCAACATCTCGGAATCAGGAACAAGCTTGATCTGATAGTCGGACTTACCTTCAGGAAGAACCTGGTTGGTGTATCCGATACAAGAAACAATGACAGTTGAACCGGCAGGAACTTGTTCAAGAACGAATGTTCCGTCAGGTCCGGTCATCGTACCCTTGGTTGTGCCATCAATGATGATGGTTACACCAGGCATCGGCTGATTGTTCTCATCAAGCACCTTACCAGTGATTGTTCTGCCTGATTGCTGGGCGAAGGCTGTACCAGTCCCGACCACAAACAGCATGAGAACCGCCGCAATCACCGTCTTCACACTATAAAGACAGGACGCAACTTTTTTGATTTGTTCGTGCATATTAATTATTTAAGTTAAACTGGCAGTTTAGTGTTTGACCATTAATTATAATGATGACACAAAATTCTTACTCTTAATCGTTTTGTAAATATAATGACAAGAGAATGTAAGTTGTATTCAGCTTGGCAAAATTAAAAGTAGAAACGACAAAATCAAAAGTGACTACTACAGTTTTCAACAATAAGGGCGATAAATACGAAAGAGGATATACCAGAGACCAGTATATCCTCACAATTTGTAAGTATGTTTATTACCCAATCTACTAATAGAAGCGCGCTCTGTGATCCCTTACGTCAGACTCCATCATCATCACAGGAAGGATCATCTGAGTGGTGTAGTTGTTCATCTGGGTGGCGGCGTTCCTGGCGTCATCCTCGGTGTAGAAAGAACCGGTGTCGCGGGAATTGACTTTGAATATGTAGGTTCCGATGGTTCCTGCAACAGGTCCGCAGATCTTTCCCTCCGGAGCAACGGAAGCGGCTCCGATGAATTTAGGGTCAAGACCCTGACCCGCAAGCGATGCGAATCTTACGTCTACCCCGGTGCTGACAGACGAGTGGAGTGTGTCGGCGATGGCCTGAAGATCGCTGATGCCCTGGATCTTCTGAGCAATGTCGGCGGCGGCCTTCTCGCTTGCCTTCTGGGCATAGAGCTGCTGACGGATAGCTTCCTTGACCTCATCAATCTTGGCGATGCCCTCCTTGTGGATTCCGGTCACCGTGGCCACAAACAGGTAGTTGTTGTTGACGGTGATGATCTCGGAGACCTTGCCGACCTTGTTGTCGAACACCCATCTTGTAACCTCCTTGGCCTGGGAGATGGAGCCGTAGCTGGATGTGGCTTCGGTAACCTTCATAGGATGAGAGTACAGACCCATCGAGTCAACGGCTGCCTTGTAGTTGTTGTACTTGCCGGCAGCGATCTTGGAGAACTTGCTTGCCTGGGCATAGTAGCTGTTGAATGTCTCGCCGCTTGCAAGGGCGGTCTTCTCAAGGATTGCCACCTGCTTCTTGGCGACAGGGGCTGTCCTCTTGGCAACCTCAACGATGTGGGTTCCGTACTGTGTCTTTACAATGTAAGGCTTGCCTACCTGGGCTGTGAGCACAGACTCGAATCCAGGAATCATGTAGGTCTGGGTCATCCAGCCCACATTTCCCTGCTCGCCGTCAGCGGCGCTTCTCGTGTCAGCTGAATAAGAAGCAGCAACGTTTGAGAAATTCTCACCCTTCACGAGAACATTAAGAAGGCTGTCAGCCTTTGTCTCCGTGGCCCCCTGAAGAAGAATGTGCCTTACATAGACTGAATCCGGAATCTGGGCCGTAGCCATGATTCTGGCTGCATAGAACACATTGTTGTCCGAGACAATAGGAGAGGTTCCCTGGGCGTTGGCATCCACGAACTCGCTGATGCCGGAGTTGACGGTCGAGAGCTCACCTGCCTTGTACCAGTACTCGTTCAGGCTCTTCTCCGAGTTTCTGGCGAGGAAAGACTTCATGTTGTCAGTGGTAGAGAACTCGTCGTAAACCTTACCCATAGCCTCGTTGGTGGCATTGATGTCTGCCTCTGATGGCTTTACCTCGAAGACTACATATTCCATGTCCCTTGAAGCGTTCTGCTTGAACATGTTCTTATGAGACTCGTAATATTTCCTGATCTCGTCGCCACTCACCTTGACGGTTGTGTCCATTCCATAATTAGGAACCATCACGAAGTCAACGTTCGTCGTGTTGTTGTTCTCTGCGATGGCTCTTCTGAGCATCAAAGGATTCTGGAAGTTGCTGTTGGTGAACAAAGAACCATACTTCGCATAGAACTGCTGCGTGTAGACAGTGTTCTGAATGTAGTTCCAGTACTCCTTCAATCTGCCGGTCTGATCCTGAGAGATGTTGTTGATGAGATTCTGGAGAGCATCCTTGGAGAAATTGCCGCTCTCATCCATAAAAGCAGGATTCTGTGAAACCACAGGGGAAATCATGTCGCCGGCGAGAAGATTCTTCATCTCCTCCTCACCTACCCTGATACCAGCGGCCTTGGCGTTCTTGACAAACAGATACCTGTCAAGAAGGCTCTGCCAAGCGGCGTTGCGCACCTGCTCCTGCTGCTGCTCACTCTGGGCAGAAGAACCTGTAACCATCTCATTGATGGTTGTAAACTTGTCAACATCCTGCTGGAAATCAAGGTAAGAGATGGTCTTACCGTTGATTACACCAACATCGTTTCTTGAAGACATCGCGTTGAAAGCGGTCTCAAGAGTCTGAGGATCGATAATGAATGACAAAAGGGCCAAGGCAATGATGATAGACACTGCCATGCCAGCCTTTTCGCGAGTTTTTTGAAGAATCGCCATCGTTTTATTGTTTTTTTTAATATTTCAAAAAAATCAGATATGGGGTGCGAAGATAGTGATTTTAATTCAATTAACCACTACTTTTTGAGCAAAGGTCCAATAAAGTTTACAGAATCTATCACAACCTTGGTGGAATCCTGCACAATGACAACATCGCTGTCAAAGGCCTTGAATATTCTTACATTCCTTGCCATCTCGTCCGACCTCATGCCATGAAATCCCTGGATGAAGCCATCGCTTGAGAACATCCTGACATAGCAGTCCGTGTAGATCTCCTTGTTGGCCTGGTCCCAGTACAGTGTGTCCGTCTCCAGAGTCTGTTGGTTTATCACATTCTGAACCACCACATTACCGAATGCAGACCAGTACTCGTTGTCGTTTTTCTTGCTTTTGAAATGCTTCGCGTTGTCGGAATGTAGAATCGTCTCAAGCTTGTCTCCCTCAGTGTAGGCAAAGGCATGAAGCCCTTTAGGAAAGAGTTCATAGGAACATGTGTCGTTCTCGTACCTTTCCATGACATCCGCCTCGACCCTCATCTGCACACCGCCGTTTCTTGTCTGGACCACAAACATGCTGTCAACCGTCTGGACAGGAGTGTCCGAAAGATTCAGATGCTCCGCCTCGGACAGTTTTCCCTTGCAGGAATATACGATGAAAGCAACCGCAAACGCGGTTGCAATCATCATAAGGTCGTTATGTATGTCCAGTCTCAATTCAAAACTACTTCTGAGTCCTTACAGTGGTGGTGGCGCGCATACCGCCGCAGTTAACCGTGTAGGACTGTCCGTCAACCACATCGTACATGAAAGCCTCTGCCTTCTGCGGATAGTAAACGCTGTAGGCTGAAATAAGCTTGTTGCAGTCATCCGTAAGGGAAGCGTCAGCCGCCTTTGCCTTCTGCAGATAGTCAACGGCAACCCAGTACTTGGCTCTGCTCTCGATCTCGTTTCCGGTGCAGCGTGCCGCTCCCCAGATGGTGGCGATGAGGTAGTAAGCCTTGCCCTGATGATCCGGCTTAAGCTCGGCTGCCTTCCTGGCATAGTCAAACGCCTTGCCGGTGATGTTGTTCTTAAGGCAATATGTCGCAAGCTCAATCAAGTAGTCCGCCTTTACAGGATCATCCTCCGCGCAAAGCGATACAGCCTCCTCAAAGTACTTGATGGCGGTGTCGGACTCGTCCTTTGCCGAATGAAGCTTGTAAAGATAGTAAGCTGACGAAGCTGAAGGATCGTTCTTGTACATCTTCGTCACAGCCTTGAGGAACAGGTCATTGTTCTGGCATCCATCGGTTGATCCAAGCATCTTGACGATGTTTGTCACAAGATCCATGTTGTCAGGATCAGCCTCAAGACGAGGAGTGAACAGAGCAATGAGGTTGTCACAGCTCGCCACCTGGCTGGTGATGAAGAGACCCTCGATGTCAGACTTGATCTTCGCGTTCTCCTCTGCGTTACCTGCCTTGTCAAGCAAAGCGATTGCATTCTGATAGGTGTTGATCACATCCTCGGCTCCAAGAGCGGACTTCTTGTAAAGTTCGATGGCGGAGTTGAGATTGAGAAGAAGAAGGCTCGGCTTCGTGTTCTCCTGATTGATCTCTATGATCTTGCTCAGTTGCCCGTAGACATCCTTAGGATCCTTGAAGTACTGTGTGATGTACTGACCCTTAGAGTTGTAGGCTGCCACAGCATACTTAGGGTAATACTGCGCCCTGAGGTCATTAAGCGTGAGGACAGTGTCGATCATCGCCGCGCGAACCTGAGGATCCTTGGTCTTGACGATCTCCTTGCCCATAAGTGTCATACCATTAAGAAGCATGTTCTGACTTGCCGTAGGAGGACAGAGACTGAAAGCCTTCCTCCAGTTAGGAAGAGCCTCGGTGTAATTCTTCTGTTTGTAGTACTCCTGATAGTAAGACAAATACTTGATGCATTCCGCACTGTCAGCACCATACTTTCCCTGGGCCGAAGCATTTGTTCCGAAAGCCGCCGCCACAAGAGTTAAAAGCACTAATGAAATCTTCTTCATGATTGTATCTGTTGTTTATTAATTATACTTAGGTTTCAGGAACCAGATGTCGAAAATATTGATTCCGATGTTAAAGTTCACATATCTTTCCCTCACCATATTCCCTTTCAATGAGCCTCTCTGGCCGAAGTCAACTCCGAGGGTCAGTCCGTTGCTCCAGGTGAAAACCGGCAGAGTGGCGCCGAACGTGACACCGACGGCGTTGATCACATTGCCGTCCAACTTACACGAGGCCTGATCCCAGTAGGCACCGGCGCGGTAGGTTATCCTTTTCCTGTAGTACCGGATGTCATTCCTGTTAGGCACTATCGCGAAGCCAGCCCTGAGCGACTGCGCGGCGGAGGCGCTGAAGACAGCGTTGCCGACGCTCGCGAATCCCGGAATCTTGTCCATTCCGCTCGAACCCCAGTCAGAACGGATGTAATTGATTTCGGCAGTCCACTTGTCTCCCCCTTTCAAGGCTATTCCCAATCCAAGTTCGCCGGCGAGCTTCACCTTGCCTCTTCCCAATGTGTCAATGTAGCTTCTCGGAGCCGGTGTCGAATCATTCAATGAGGATATTGACTGTATCTCATACCTTTCGACATTACCTTTAAGACTCGTTCCCAGCCTGTAGGTGGCTCCGAACACAGCGGACAAATTCTGCGACAGGGCAGTCTCGTACTGCACACCAAACTTGGCGGTCACAGCGCTAAGATCCAGATTAAATCCGCTTGAGATGCTCCTGTAAGAGGAATTTGTCATTGTAAATTTATTGGTCTTATGAATATTACCGAAATAATACTGACCTTCAACCCCTACGGAAAGTCCCTTCATGACATCCACTCCGGCACCTACGAACAAATTGGTCATGCCGCCGTAGCCCTTGACGCTGTTCGTGATCACACCGGTGTTCGCGATGATGGAAGGATCCGTCAATTTGGAAGTCACATCATAACCCACATCGCTGTAAGGAGTCACTCCGGCATACATCGCAAGAGACTTGTACACTGGAAAAGAGATCACAAAGTCATAGACATTGAAGGTGTTGTTGGACGACCTCATGTCATGCTGGGCATAATACCTGTTACCTTGCGCCAGACCGAAATCAGCCATGAAAGACTTCTCCTCCCTCGCGGTGACAGAGGCAGGATTGAGAATGTTGATGTTCCTCTTGTCGCGCGTGGCCAACCCCACACCACCCATGGTCTTGTTGTAGGATGTCCCCTGCTTCGAAATCTCTCCGATTCCGAACATGGAGTACGGTGTGTAGGCATTGTAAGCCTCGTTCTGAGCGCTCAAAGGGAGCACAAAGAACGACAGCACCACTAAAAGGAGTATCTTATTCAACGTTTCTCTTAACATAATACTTGTCAGCGATTAAGGCCAAACCCATCAGTACAAGATTACAAACTGCAAAGATGGAGTTTTTCATTCTTTTTGCAAAATATAAAGCGTCTCCCCCCGTAAAAACTATCATTTTTTCGGGAAATAAAGAGATATAGCCCTGTATTTCAAACATTATGCCTGACACCACTCCGGATTCTATCGACGACTTCAAAGAATCCCCAAGACGCTTTATTTCCTTGGGCGTGTCAACGATCGGAAGGGTTCTTGAATATCTCGCCAGCGACTTGAACCTTGTCCGGAATCCCGGGGACACATTGCCGCCTGAGTACCTTCCGTCGGCTTCTATCACATCGATGGTAAGAGTGGTTCCGAAATCGAACACCACACTCCCCTTTTCCTTGAACAGGTACCTTGCCGCTATCACTGACGCAAGCCTGTCGGGAGACAGGTACGCGGGTACGTCATATTCATTGAATATTCCCGTGTGGTTCCTGTCAATGATGATCAATTCGCCGCACTTGGAACGAAGATTTCCCTCTGTGCCGGCGCTTATCTCCACTGTTGACGAGATCACCATCACCGCCGGCTTCTCCTTCTCCACCAGCGAGTACACATAGTCGAACATCCTCTCCCCCTGATAACGGAAAGTCTTTCCGAGGGTGAGACCTTCGGACCAAGCAGCTTTCAGGGCTGTGTTTCCTATTTCTACCAAAAGATTCGGCATTGTCAAAACGGGCAAACTTTCAAAGGTAGCAATTTTATTGCAATTTACTAAGTGTCTGAAGTGCTTTCGGCAAAGAATCTATCCCGCGGCTCACAATCTTCAGTTTTCCTTCCGACTGCTTGAGATTGAAAAGCTGGTCATTGGCATTGATGTTCTGAAGAATCCCGCTGAATACCTTCGACTTATAGTAAGGAGACATCTGATTGGCTATGAAGAACATTATCATCATACCATTCTTTATGATGATCTTCTCGAAGCCCAGTTTTCCGCCAAGATTCCTGATCTTCACCACATAGAAAAGATTGTCGGACTCAACAGGCATCTCTCCGAACCTGTCCTCCAGCTGACTCTTCACACGTTCGATCTCCTTGTCGCTCGTCATGCTGTCAAGCTGCTTGTAAATTCTTATCTTCTCTGCTGTTATGTCTATGTAGGAATCAGGGATCATCGCCGGCTGGTCGGTCTCGATGGTGCAGTCCTCGACGTAAGACTCCTCGGAACGGGCTGTGGATATTCCTGTCTCCACTCCGAGTTCCTCCATAGCCTCGGCAAGGATTTTCTGGTAGGTCTCGTAGCCCAAGTCCATGATGAAGCCGCTTTGTTCGGCCCCAAGCAGGTTTCCGGCTCCGCGGATGTCCAGATCCTGCATGGCGATGTTGAATCCGCTTCCGAGATCAGAGAACTCCTCAATGGCCTTTAGCCTTCTTCTGGCATCGTCGGTGATGGTGATCAGCGGAGGCACGATCAAGTAGCAGAAAGCCTTCCTGTCCGACCTGCCGACACGTCCCCGGAGCTGGTGCAAGTCACTCAGACCGATGTTCTGAGCCTGGTTTATGATGATCGTGTTGGCGTTAGGGATGTCCAGTCCGTTTTCGATGATCGTGGTGCAAAGAAGCATGTCATAGTCCCCTCGGATGAAATCCAACATCTTGTTTTCCAACTCTTTGGCTTCCATCTGACCGTGAGCCACGCAGATCTTCATGTCCGGGACGAGCCTGTGGAGAATCTCGTGGATGGAAGGAAGTTCCTCCACCTTGTTATGGATGAAGAAAAGTTGGCCGCCTCTATTCAACTCGTAGTTGATGATGCTTCGTATCTCGTCCTTGTCGAAAAGGATGATCTCGGTCTGGGTAGGGATCCTGTTAGGCGGTGGAGTGTTGATGATAGAAAGATCCCTGGCTCCGAGCAAAGAGAACTGCAAGGTGCGGGGGATAGGAGTGGCCGTAAGTGTCAAAGTGTCCACGGAAGCCTTGACCTGACGCAACTTCTCTTTCGTGGAGACACCGAATTTCTGTTCCTCGTCGATGATAAGAAGACCTAAATCCTTGAAATCAAACCCCTTGCCGAGAAGTTTATGAGTACCTATCACGATGTCCAGCTGTCCGCTCCCCAATCTTTCCTTTATGTCATTGATTTCCTTTGTGGTGCGGAGTCTGCTCACATAATCGACAGTGCAAGGGAAATCTCTGAGCCGGGAGGAGAAAGTGGTGTAGTGCTGCAACGACAGGATCGTGGTAGGCACAAGCACGGCGACCTGCTTGCCGTCAGTGACAGCCTTGAAAGCCGCCCTGATAGCAATCTCGGTCTTGCCGAAGCCGACATCACCGCATACAAGCCTGTCCATGGGACTGTTGTCCTCCATATCCTTCTTGACAGCCTTGTTCGCCGATTCCTGATCCGGAGTGTCCTCGTACATGAATGAGGACTCAAGCTCCTCCTGGAGATAACTGTCGGGGGAGTAGGCAAAGCCCCGCGTGGTCTTTCTCTTGGCGTAAAGCTGGATTAGATCCTTGGCGATGTCCTTTATCCTGGACTTGGCGCTCATCTTTAGATTCTGCCAAGTCTTTGATCCCAACTTGTTTACCTTCGGAGGAATGCCATCCTTCGACCGGAACCGTGAAATCTTGTTCAGCGAATGCACTGACACGAACACGACATCACCGTCCTTGTACATCAACTTAACGACCTCATGCATCCGTCCCTTGTCATCCCGCATACGGACCAATCCACCGAACACCCCGACACCGTGGTCTATGTGCACCACGTAATCGCCTATGTTAAAAGCAGTCAAGTCGTTAAGCGTCAACTGCTCACTCTTCTCGACCGTCCTTCGCACGCTCACCCTGTGGAATCGGTCGAAAATCTCATGGTCGGAGTAGCAGCAGATCCTGTCATCCCGGTCGATGAACCCCGCATGAATATTCTTGCCCGCCACAAACTGAGGCACAAGTCCGCTGTTCTCGATCAGAATGGATTTAAGACGCTCCACCTGCGAGTTTTTATCACTGAATATGAAGACTTTGTAGCCATGCTCCATGTTCTGCCTGATGTCAGCGGTCAGCAGCTCGAAATTCTTGTTGAACACAGGCTGCGGAGCGATGTTGAAAGCGACAGCGTCATCAGCGTCAACCCCGAGCGGAACCTCAAGAAAAACCCTTTTGAAATCCTTTAGACCGGAAAAGAAGTCCCTTTCCTTATACATGTCAGAGGAGTCCAGCCAGACAACGGTTCCTTTAGGAAGCAGGCTCGACACGCTCACGCTTCCCGCGTCCGAAGCCTCGGCGGTAAGGTCAGGAAAAATCTCTACCTCCTTCCTCTCCTCGACCGAAAGCTGCGTGTTGCAGTCAAACACGTGGATCCTTTCAACCTCATCCCCGAAGAATGACACCCTGAAAGGCTGGTTGAATGAATATGAGAATATGTCAACGATGGCTCCTCTTATTGAATATTGTCCCGGAGCGGACACGAAATCAACCCTCTCGAACCCTTGGGCGGAAAGAATCCTCTGAATGTCATCGTGCGAGATCTCCTGTCCCTCGGAAATCCTAAGGATGGAGGCGCTGATCGCGTCAGGAGCCGGAACAGGTTCCTCAAGAGCCTCGGGATAAGTCACTATGTACAAAACGGACGAATTGTCGGCGCCAGCCATTATCTTACCTATGGCCGAAGTCCTCTGCACTCCAAGAGATGACTTGTAGTTGCTTCTCTCCACGCCCTTGCCGCTGTCCGGAAGATAGAAGACAACATCCCCGTCAGTCAAAGCGTAAAGATCCGAGCAGCAATATTCAGCGCTCTCCCTATCAGGAAGCACTATCACATTGGTCCCGCAAGGAGCGGAGCCACTGACCACAAACCATCTGGCAGACAGAAATAGTCCTTTGCAGTAGACATCACCTTTTCGGAGCAGTCTTTCCGAGAGTATTTTTACAGAAGCGGAACTTATCAACATAAGCGTCAAATTCTTGTTCAAAACCTGTTGAAAACCTTGTTGAAAACAGGCACGTGAAAGTTGATTACGGAGGCGGGTGACTTTATCAACAGCTTATCAAAAATTTATCAATAGGGTAACCAACAATTTATGCCGCACATAATAAAATGATTATCAAACCATTGAATAAGTTATCAACATATTAACAATCTAAATAGAATCAACAAATCTAAATAAATCTATCATTTATATTTTTTAGGAAATGATTTTTGTTGCTTCCCGTCCGACACTTTCTTTCTTCCGTCGGTTTTCACTATCTTTGTACTGATTAAAACACTTTCTGATGACAGAATTTGATCCGCACAATACAAACGCTGGCAAAGATAAGGATTTGGACGGAATAATCCGCCCGCAAGGATTGGAAGATTTCACCGGACAACGGGAAATCGTGTCCAACCTCAACATCTATGTCAAGGCGGCCAAGATGAGAGGCGAAGCACTTGACCATGTGCTGTTTCACGGGCCTCCAGGCCTGGGAAAGACAACTCTCGCGCACATCATCGCCAACGAGATGGGAGTCAGCATGAAGGTGACCTCCGGCCCGGTGCTTGACAAGCCCGGTGACCTGGCGGGTCTTCTGACATCGCTTGAGACGGGTGACGTGCTTTTCATCGACGAGATCCACCGCCTCTCGCCGGAAGTGGAGGAGTACCTCTATTCGGCGATGGAGGACTATGTGATTGACATCATGATCGACAAGGGGCCGGGTGCCAGATCCGTGAGGATCTCTCTCAACCCGTTCACGCTCGTGGGTGCCACCACAAGAAGCGGACTGCTCACCGCGCCTCTTCGTGAAAGGTTCGGAATCAATTGTGCCCTCGAGTATTACGACACATCAGACCTGATACGTATCGTGCGCCGCAGCGCCCGCATCCTCAATGTCGCCATTGACGACGAGGCTGCCCGTGAGATAGCTCTCAGAAGCCGCGGAACGCCACGTATTGCCAACGCCCTTCTTAAAAGAGTAAGGGATTTCGCGCAGGTGATGGGCGACGGCCACATAGATCTGGACATCTCACGTTACGCTCTCGACAAGCTAAAGATCGACAAGAGGGGACTGGACTCCATCGACAACAAGATACTCCGCACGATCATCACCACCTTCAAGGGTGGGCCTGTGGGAGCCAACACGATCGCTACGGCCATCAGCGAGGATCAAGGCACGTTCGAGGAGGTCTATGAGCCGTTCCTTATCAAGGAAGGCTTCATTGTGCGCACCCAGCGTGGAAGAATAGCCACGGAGATGGCCTACCACCACCTTGGACTGGATGCGGAACTGGAATCTAAAAAGGATGAGAATGGCACGCTTTTCTAAGAAGTTCATAGCCTCGTTGGCTTTCATATTCATTTCATTCAAAGCATTTTGCTGCACTTCCGTGATCATTTCCGGGGGAGTGCGGGCTGACGGGCGGCCGGTGATGCTCAAGCATCGCGACACCGGTGAGCTGAACAACAGGATGGAATGGTTCCAAGGTCCCGGATATTCATTCATCGGACTCGTGAACTCTCCGTCGCGGGGTGGGGAAGTGTGGTCTGGGGTCAACTCCGCCGGCTTCTGCATCATGAACACCGCCACCTACGACCTCAAGGATGACGACGTTCCTT